>LWDU01039119.1_pt1 | contig 53293 bp, 43 predicted proteins | sample 727161 | NCBI WGS metagenome assembly LWDU01 (sample SAMN04566230, study PRJNA314399) | hydrothermal vent metagenome | isolation source: deep sea hydrothermal plume seawater | place: Mexico: Gulf of California, Guaymas Basin | collected 2004-07-11
GGAGGGCCCGGCTCAATTTGCCCGCCGGGGACAAAGTCGTTCGCCGGGAAGCCCACCTCGCGGTCCGAAAGCACTTCGACATCGCCCTCCGTATCGAAGAAGAGGCCCCCATCTTGATCCCAGTCTTCCTCATTCTCCACCATGCCCGAGTGGTCGCGGTAGGTGGATCCATAGGCGTCTTGAAAGGTGTCGTCATTATGGGGCCGGGTGCCGTCATTGAGGCTCTCGTGTCCCTCGGGTCTGGGGTCGAAGACGTTCATCATACGGATGTCCTCGTGCTCGAGGTTATGGCAGTGAAACACAAAGGGTCCGGTGAAGGTTCTGAACTTCATCAGGAACTCGCTTGTTCCGTTGGGTTCAAGGACGGAGACATCGACGTTGTAGCGATACTGGGGCGGCGGCCGCTTTCCGTTGTACTTAACGATTTCGTGGGCCTCAAGATGAATATGAACAGGGTGCCACCACCCCCCCGAGCTATTTTCGAAGATCCATCGCTCGGCACTGTTGAGCACCGGGGTGGCATTGGTCGTGCGGGGACTGAAGAAATGATTATTGATCTGCCATGCACCGTTCCTGCGAACAAACTTGAAGTAGCGCGTGGCGCGGACTTCGCTCTCCTGAATGCGATCAAAGGGCCGCAGGGGAGTGCCGACATCAACGCTCACGTCGTTGTTGTGCCTGGGACCCTTGACGACGAATTTCATGAGCGGGGTCCGATTCCGTCGGCTGATTCCCTTCGGACCCCGTCCATCCTTCTGAACCATCAGGTTCTCTAGATAGACTTCGTCGGGGGCATCGCTGAAGTCGACGATGGTATCCACCCGCTGGGCCATGGCGAGGGTAAACTCACGAGTCGCGATGGCTTGGGGGAACTCCCAGGAGTCCTGGCCGATTTGGATGAACCCGCCGTTGCTCAAGCGGAGGTGGTAGATCCGAGCATTGGAAGCGTTCAGGAAACGCAGGCGATATTTTCGGCGCTCGACCTCAAATTTGGGCTGTACAGTGCCATTGATGGTGAAGACGTCTCCGAGCCGCCCATTGTGGTCGAGAAAATTATAGGGAAGTTCGGTGCCCGTCGAGTCGAAAGTCTGATCCATTAGGGCCAAGGGGATATCGGTGACGGTGTCGTCGGCAAAGCCGGGCATTGTGGGCGTGTTGTAGAAGGCCGGTAGAACTCGACGCTGAATCAAGTCGAGTTCCAAGTCATCTTGAATCAGGTAGAAGCCTGCCAGGCCTCGGCTCACGAGGTAACCCGTGATATCCATCCCATGTTCGTGGTACCACATGGTGGTGGGCAGGTCCGAGGGGGAATACGGGCCGGTATTGCCCGCGCGTGCGATTTCCTCGGGCGATGCGCCCAGGGGTGCGGGCTCAGCCGAATGCCGCGGTCCGATATTGGGATAGTAGTAATCTCGCCTTCGCCCGGGGAGGATATAGAAGTCCGGGTAGCCATCCGAGTGCGCGGGTGTATGGTCGCCGTGCAGATGCACCGAGCACTCGGGGGCGGTTCCCAATTCGTCGATTTTCCCGAGATTGTTCTGAACACGCATCATGATCGGCTGACCCTGGCGCGCAAGAATCGTCGGAGCGGGGAATGTACCGTGACCGCTCAGGTTGTATTGGCCATCCAGGCTCGCACTCGCATAACCGAAGATCCGGGTATCGATGCCGGGAATGAACTGATGGGTACCGTGCTCGACGCTCAACTGGGAGTGGAGTTCGCTGCCCCCGATGCCAACACCGTTGCCGAATCGATCCCACTTTTCGGCGGACGGGGTATTCGCATTGGCCGCAGCATGGACGGGGTGATCCCGTCGGTATTCCGGCGCAAAGCCGTGGTATACCGCCTCGGAACCGACGCTGGCTTCGGCGGTTCCCGCCGACGGGCTAAGATTCAGCCCGTTTCGGACGGTTCCATCGCTGGGATCCACGACCGCGTTGTTGAGCACGGCCGGGAGTTCGAAGGTGGCTGTAAAGGGCGTGTAGCCGAAAGGGCCACTGCCTCGCTTGGCGGCTGCAGTGGTTCCATTCCTTCCGCTGGGGGGTTTGTCGCGGCCTCTCGCGTGGAGTTCCCCGGTGCCCCCAACCGCGCCGGCAAGTCCCGTGGCGACGGTTCCTCGAATCAAGGATCGACGAGTAATCTTCATGGCGAGTCTCCTGAGTAAAGGTCCCCTCCACAAAATCACCCGGAGTGAAATAATGGGGCCACTTTCACTACGGGTATTACCCTACATCCTGCTGACAAGTAATGATAGCCCCACGACCCCTGTCAAAACTTTTCTATCTGACTTCGCCAGCAAATACGGCCAGTTGGGGGATCGCAGAGCGGCTGGTCTCGGATTCGAGAGGCCGGGTGCAGGTCGCCGGGAGCGTTAGCCCGGCGGGTCGAATGTCTCGAAAAGCGCCGAACCCGCTTCGGTCCAGACAGCGTACTCCTCGAGGGTTTCAAGCCCCCGGGCGTACGCCTCGGCCGACCGCTCGAAGCTCTGCCCAAGGGGAAACTCTTCGGGCCGGTCCTGGGCGAGTCGCTCCAAGACCCGCTGGTTCCGAGCCAGAACAAAAGTGCCGTGGAGCACCTGATAGAGCGGGCGCGGGTCCGGGCGAATCGGTGCCGCATGAATCTCGTGGGGGTTCTGGAGCAGGGGGTCGTGGGCCATCAAGGCATTCAGCGCAAGATGCGAAGTCTCGTGAACCATGTGTTCGATCAGGTAGGGCCCCAGTGGAGTCGAATCCGAAGGCAGCCTGAGAAAAACCGCGCCGAATACCCTCGGAGAACTGACCGCGGCAACCCCGCCCCCCTGGAAGAGCTTGAAGCGGGTGACGTACTGGCTGATCTCGGCGTGCATGTCCTCGTCGGCTTCCTCTATAAGCCTCAGCGCATCGGAGTAAACCGCATCCACGACGGAGAGATCGGTCTCGAGCAATGCCTGCAACTCGGTATCCCCGTCACTGTGGCGGTCCGTCGGCGGCTTCCGAATTTCGGCGATGAAGGGATCCTCCCAACGCTCCTCAAGAATTGAACCAAAGCGAAACCGTGCGTCGAGGATCTCTTTTTTGCTGAGTGTGCAAAGCCACTGGAGCGCATCGAGAACAGCTTCTGATTTTTCGTCACGAAAGGCATCGGCCAGCCGAGAAAATCCGGCAAAAAGAGCGGGAGAGAAACGCTTGGACGCGTCGAGAGATTCGATTCGCTCCCGCAGCAGGGGCACTTCAACCTCGAGGCCTACTTCGGCGTGTTCGATGGCCCGGATCAACTCCTGCCTCAGGAGTTCGCGATAGCTTTTCCCAAGCATCCGCGCGCCAGCGGCGTTGGGCGCAACCTGCCCGGCGGAAGCCGGAATCTGGGAGGGGACTGCTTCCGCTTCAGGAGAGAGGGGCATTCAGATTCTCTTTATTGAACGATCGCGAAAACCGGAAAGGTCTTCTTGTCCTCAGGCACGAACCACGAGGATCGCGTAGGTTTAGATACTTATACTCTCTCATGGATTTTTTCAACAAATGTTTTCAATGACAAGTCGAGGCGTCGCGCGGGCCAAGGCCCTGATTGCGGTCATCGCGATCGCGGGTTGCTCTCCCTTGGACGAGGACTCGACGGAGTCCCTCCGGGAGACTGGCTATACGAACGCAGCGGGCAACATGAGCGCAGGTGAGAATGCAGCGCCAGCGATTGACTACGCGGCGATTAGGGCCCGCCTCGAACCACGGGAGGCTCGGGGCAAAGTTTCCGATGAGTTTCCCAATATTTCCCTGACGGACCAGCACGGGCGGACCTACCACTTCTTTGATGACCTGGTCAAAGATCGCCCGATTGTCGTGAACTTCATGTTCACCGAGTGCGCGTTGGTGTGCCCGGGCACGACGTCTAACCTGGTCCGCCTTCACTCGGCCTTTGACGGGGCTGTGGGCCCGAACATCACCTTCCTTTCGATCTCCCTCGACCCCGAAAACGACACCCAAGAAGCTTTGCACAGCTACTGGGAAGCGTTCGGGAGCCACGAGGGCTGGCTCTACCTCCGGGGCGATTTCGAGGAAACGGAACTGCTCCGCCGCAGCATGGGGGTATACGACCTTGACCCGGTGATCGACGCCGACAAGACCCAGCACGCAGGACTCCTCACTTTTGGCAACGACGCAACCAATCGATGGGCGGCGCTGCCGGCCTTGTCCTCGATCCATGACCTGAAGGGAACCATCATCCGCTTTGCCCTTGCCGGAAAGCGACCGCCCAGGCAACGGCCCAAGTCCGATCTTGAGGAAGTGGAAGACGCCACAGAGAAGATCTATCGAAGCAAGGGTCTAATTCGCAGCCTTGATCCCAAAAGGCGTGAAGTGGTGCTGGAGCACGACGCGGTGCCCGGCTTGATGCCTGAAATGACCATGACCTTCGCCGTCGCCCAGGAGATCGAGCTCGATCGCTTTCCCCTCGATAGCCCGGTCATTTTTGGCTTGGTCAACGACCCCACCGGTTTTCGCGTCGTCGAGATGACGCTCCAGACCGAGGGTTCGAATCCTGCGCCCGCGCAGTCGCCTTTGGTCGCGGCGGGTCAGCGGGATTACTCGCTCTACTGTGCGAGTTGCCACGGCGCCGAAGGAAACGGCGACGGTCCTCTGGCAGGATCCCTGAACCCCGTGCCGGCCAAGCATTCAAATGGCGAATATATGAACAGCCTCACCGATGAACACCTTTTTCGCGTGGTTCAGGAGGGCGGGGCCGCGGTGGGAAAATCGCCGATGATGGCGGGCTGGGGCGGCACTCTCTCGGATGAACAGATCCTCAGCCTCGTGGCGTTCATGCGCACCTTGGCTGAGCCGCCCTATAGCATCGTCCCTATAGCGCCGTCCCTATAGCTCCGTCCCTATAGCGCCGCTCCCCAATAAAGTCGCGCCCTAACGCGGGTTGGAGGCTCGTGCTCGGGTGGCCGGCGCCTCAGCCCATGGCTGCGTATACAGCGCGGAGCAGTGCCCGGGGCCGGGGATCCACCAGCCAGACACCCGAGTGCATCAGGTTCATCGTGTATCCGAAACTCATTCGGTTCTCGGGGTCGGCTTGGCCATAGGAGCCGCCCGCCCCGGCATGGCCAAAAACCTTGAAGTTGGGGCCGACCGGTTCTTCAGCCGGCGGCATTTGAAAGCCCAGCCCGAAGCGCGAAACCACGGGCAGGATCAGGTCCTTTCCCAAGCATTGCTCCTGGCGCGCCTGCTCGATCACCTCGGAGGAGAGAACATGAACGCCATCGATCTCGCCCCCCAGTGCCAGGGCACCATAGATGCGGGCGAGCGCCGACGCGGTTCCGTGCCCATTGGCGGCGGGAATCTCCGCCTCGCGCCACTCCCGAGTATTGGCGTCGGTGGGCAACATGGGCGGATTGATAAAGGCCTTGGCCAGCAGGCTTTCGGGATCGGCCATGATCTGAGCAAAGAGATCGGTTCCGTCCTCGGCATGAACCGGCCCCTGGACCAAGGGAGAAACTCGGGGCTCGTGGCCCTCGGGCAAGCCGATATGAAAGTCTAGACCAAGGGGTTCGGCAAATTGCTCGCGAAAGTAGTTGCCCAGACTCTTGCCGCTGATCCGGCGGACAACCTCGCCCACCAGAAACCCGAAGCTGAGCGCGTGATAGCCGTGGGCCTCCCCGGGCGTCCACCAGGGCGCCTGCTCGGCCAGGGCTTCGGTCATCGTTGTCCAGTTGTAGAGGGATCCGGCCGGCAGGGGCTTCTGGATCGCCGCCAGCCCCGCGCGGTGAGAAAGTAAGTAGCGAACGGGAAGATCCGCTTTACCCCCCGCGGCAAATTCCGGCCAGTAGCGGGCCACCGGGGCGTCCACGTCCAATCGGCCCTCTTCCACCAAGCGCAAGGCGCACAGGGTCGTCATCCCCTTGGTGGTGGAGAAGACATTCACCAGACTATCGGGCCGCCAGGGCCGGGTCCGAGCATCGTCGGCGTAGCCGCCGTAGAGATCGACGACGGTTTCCCCTTCCACTGTTACGCAGACCGACGCGCCCAACTCATCCCCGCACTCAAAGGCCTGCTGGAATACATCGCGTACGCCCTCGAATGGTGAGTCGCAACGACCGTGGATTTCTGTGGCCTCGGGCACAGCTTCTTTTCCTCCTGGGGCGGGTCCGGGGGGCGGTTTGAGTGAAACCTCTGCGCTCTTGACGGCGGCCGGAGCATCGCAAGTTCTGCTCGGGCCCGCGAATCCACTCGGCGGGGTTCAACGCCGTGGCGCCATTCGGCAGGGGCCCATATGATCGGACTGGAATAACCCTGAGGGAGAGAAATCAATGGTGCTTCGTGTGCTTCCGGGACTTTTCGGTGCGCTCTTTTTGTACATCGCCGCGACTTGGCTGCTGGACCCCGTCGGGGCCGCCGCCGGGCTCCAGATGGAGCTATTCGACGGCGGTGGACGGAGTTCTCAAATCGGTGATATCGGAGGCTTTTTTCTCGGCTCGGGCTCGCTGCTGGTGCTGGGCGCCTGGCGCAAGAGCCCGACGATGTTGCGCGGGGCCGCCATCATGGTGGGCGCCGTGGGGGTCATGCGCATCCTGGCCTGGGCGTTCCAGGACGCAGCCTTTGCCGCGAGTTCGATTGCCATTGAGATCGTGATCACCGGGGTGGCGCTCTTTGTCGCCTCCCGCTTCGAGGCCGAAGACAGCGCGGCCCCAGAGGCCTGATCTCGATCCGGAAAGAGAACAAGCCCGAGAGGACAAGGCGTCGCCTTAGTTTTCAGCGGGTTCGTCTCCCCCGGCCAGTGCCTTGGCCTGGGCCGAAGCCTGGGCCAAGGGCAGTCGCGTGACCTTCGGAAGGGGAGCCTGGGTATCGGGCTCGCCCACCCAACGAAAGGTCATGAATCCCCGGCTATGCCCCGCGGTTTCGAGATAGTTGGGGTGGTCCGTGGGCGCATGGGCCACCACGAAGCGAACCATGCCATCGGGATCGACTTGAATCGCGTCGTGGGTGCGTGAGGTTCTGCGCTCGGCGTAGTCCACGGATTCGTGCCAGGGGTTCTCGATGGCGAAATTCCAGAACCGCACATCGAGGGGATCGACCTCGACAATCAATGCCTCGTCGGGACCGATGGCATAAGGACTGATCAGGTAGAGGTTGTCCGGGCTACTGATATCAGCGCCGAAGTCGGCGCTGTTCCGGCGCAGGAAACGGTTGGGCGGATCCACGATCGAGGGCGATACGTACCGGTGAAGCAGTCCAATGCCCTGAAAAGCAAAGCGCGTACCCTGAATCGAGCGGGCGACCTCGGCGTCCGTCGAGGGAGCAAGCGGGGCATAACGCTCGCGGCCCACGACCTCCACGTGAAGGGTCGCCGGCTTCTCGGTGCTGCGATCGCCGAAGTACTCTCGGACCAGAACCGAGCCGAACCCCGCGGCGGGACCGGTCTTGACCCAAAAACCGGGCGCCTCGGGCTTTTCTGCCGTGAGCCAAAGAGTGTAGTTGCCGTTCTTATCCGCACCGAGAGTGCGTTCATTTGCATAGCCGAGAGATTTACTTCGCCCTGTGCGTTGCGTGGACAGGACGCTGAACGAAAGGTGGTCGGCGGTCCCCAGGTTTCCACTAATCTTGTAGTCGCGTTTACCATCCCAAGCCAGGGTGTAGTACTCCCCGTCAGGGTTGTCCCCACCCACTTTTCTCCGGCCGGTGTCCATCCGCGCAAAATGAGGTGCTGCCGGGTAGCCGTCGCCCGCTACATCCTGGGACATGGCGAGAACGCGAAGAATGAAACGCATGCCCTCGGCGGCCTCTTGCTCACTCGTGGCGTCGGCAAGAATGGTCGAACGCAGGTCCGCCACCGTGGACATCAATCGATCAAAGGCGGCAACGCTCTGAAGCTCCGAGTAAGGCGAGTCCTGGGCAGAGGACTCCTCGGCGGAGGTGATGGAAACGGCCAAAAGCATCAGCAAGAGGGCGAACAGACGGGGCATACATACTCCTTATCAAATCGGGGACACGGGAGAAGGGACTCTAGGTCGGAAAAAACTCGACGTCCCGGGGTGATGCTTTCTCAGCCGGTGTCGGGTCCTCCTCGGCGACGCGTCCAGGGCTTGCCCGGCGGTGATCTCCCGAGCGGGACCAGAGGCTCCCATAGCAGCAACCTGACAAGTACTCGAATGCGCCCGGTGCCGGGTGTGCTTCGAAAGGGGAACACGTGAAACGGACATTGATTCTGGCGGCTCTGATTTTCATCGTTCACACCACCGCGGCTCTGGCCGGTCGCGAGGCGGCTCAGCCGCGGCGAAAGATTTCTTGATCCGGGGGTGCGTCCAGCAACATCCGGGCGCGGTCCATGGAGCGCTCAAAACCTTCAAAGAGGCGGTCGCCGCTGCGCAGAATTCCCTCTTCTCCGAGGAGGGCACCCAGTTCGGTCTGCTCCATGACGCCGGCCAGATCGTCGGTCAGGCCCGAGAGCACCACCCGCGTGCCCTGGGCCCGGAGCCGAACCGCCGCCTCGCGCAGGGTCTCCAGAACCGTGGCGTCCAAGTGCCGGGCGCGCTTGAGCCTGAGTAAAATGATTTGGGGGGCGTGGCTCCCCACCTCAACAAGACGATCCGAGAGGTCGCCGGCGATGGCGAAGTTCAAATCGCCCTCGAGATGTAGAAGCACAGCGGGGCTGGAGCCCGTCTGTTCATCGATCTCGATTTCGCGAAACCGGCCGTTGGGCGAGCGAACCAATTCTACGATCTGAAGGTCTCCGGAGCGCCGAACCAAAAGCGCCAAGGAGAGGAAGAGCCCGACATAGAGCGCCTGCACCAGATCGATCCACAGCGTCGAACCCAATGTGGCCAGAAGTACCAGGGCGTCGCCCCGAGTGGTGGCCGCACGGCGCAGGGCGCGCGGATCGACGAGTTCGATGCCCGAAAGCACCACGAGGCCCACCAGCGCGGGCATGGGGACCGCGTTGACCACGAGGCCCAGGCCTGGCAAACCCACCAGAATCACCCCGCCCGCCACGACTGCGGTGAGGCGGGAGCGTCCCCCGGCGCTTCGGGCCACCGCGGTTCGGGTCAATGAGCCGCAGGTCACCATGCCGCCCACCAGGGCCGAGACGATGTTGCCCGCGCCCTGGCCAAAGAGTTCGCGGTCGGGGTCCAGGCGGGAGCCCGCCGGTGGGCGAATACTGCGCGCAGCGGCCACGGACTGCAGGGTGACAAGAATCGCAATGGCGAAGGCCGGCTGCGCCACGTGTTTCAGATCGGGTACGTCGAGGGCGCTGGCGCTCGTCCAGGAACGGGCGAACTCGCCGATACCCGGCAGAGCGTTGGGCCCGGCATCCCAGCCCAGAAGAGCCGTGCCCACGCTCACTGCGGCCAGGGCCACCAGGGCCGCGGGGAAGCGGACGTCTATCCGGCGCAGCCCAAGGATCAAGGCCGCGGTGACTATGGCGACCAGCAAGGCGCGGGGATCGGCGGAAGCCAACGAGCGCCCGGCATCCTGGAGAGCCGGCCAACTCTGAGGGATGAATCCGCCTCCGTGGGGGGTGCGCAGTAGGTTCGGCGTAAGTTCGGGAAGGAGTCGCAACGCAATCAGCAGTCCCGTCCCCGTCGCAAAGCCCACGATCACGCTGTCCGAGAGAAAGCGACTGGTGCGGCCAATGCCCAGTGTCGCAAAGGCCAGCAACATCAGGCCCACGAGCAGCCCCACCGAGAGCACATGGCCCATGGGAACGATGCCCGTGGAAGCGAGGGCGGGCATCACAATGGACGTGCCCAGGAGCAGGGCGGTGGGATTGGTGGGGCCGGTTACCAGGTAGGGGCTCGAGCCAAAGAAGGCCGCAGCCGCGCAGGGCAGGGCAGCGGCCACGAGGCCCATCTCCCCGGGCAAGCCGGCGACCCATGCGTAGGCGAGGGCCTGGGGGATCGCGACAGCGGCCACGGTCAGCCCGGCGAAGAGATCAAAACGGAGTTCCCCACGGTGCGGGAGGTTCAGTCTCGGGGTGAATGCCAGCAGTCGGGGCGAAATGAGCCGAGCCATGGGGTCCTCGATGCGGGCGCCTTGGTGATCTGCGCACACCCGTTTGCGGAAAAACTTGACGTTCTATGAGAAGCACTCGGAGAAGCACTCGGAGAAGTTCTAGAGAAGTACGAAGACATGTTCTAGAAGAGGTCCCAGGAGACGTTCAGGAATAGCGGGCCGACACCGGAGTCGTGTCCAGTCCCCCCCCACGCACCTCGGCCACCGCGGCTTCGAGATCCTCGAGGTACTCATCGACCACGTCGGCATGGGCGGGTGAAAGCATTTGGTGGATCGCGCGTGGCTCGGTGACCACGCCGCTGAACCAGCCCCGGGCGAGCATTCGGCCGTAGATCTGAAATGTGTCCAGGGTTTCCGAGCCATAGAGGAAGAGACCCAATTGGGGCTCGCCGTAGGTCCGCAAGTCCGGGAGGGCGTTGATGGCAGCCATCATGCGCGCCCGGGTCTCGCAAACGATCCGGGCCTTTTCGCGATACCCCTCTTCCCCCAGATAGTGGAGCACCGCCCATGCGCTGGCGATGGCGCCCCCGGGTCGGGTCCCCGCGGCGGTGGGGGTCTTCATGTGGCCCCCGGGCCAGTCGCCGCTCTCAAAACCCTGAAAGGCCCGTTGGGCCTCGCTGCGATGAAAGATCGTGGAGGCGCCCTTGGCCGCGTAGCCGTACTTGTGAAGATCCGCGGAGATGGACGCGACACCGGGCAAGGAAAAATCGAAGCCGGGCAGGTCGACCCCGTTCATCCGGGCGAAGGGAGCGAAATACCCGCCCACACAGGCATCGACATGAAGCCAGAGACCGCGGTCCTGGGCGAGATCCGAGAGCGCCTCGATGGGATCGATCAAACCGTAGGGAAAGCACGGGGCCGAGCCCACGAGCATTAGGGTGTTGGCGTCCACGGCCTCGGCCATGGCCCCGGGGTCAGCGCGCCGGTCCTCGGCCAGGGGAACCCGGACGATTTCCAGGCCCAGGTAGTGGCAGGCTTTGTCAAAGGCCAGGTGGGCCGAGACCGGGACCACCACCCGTGCCCCCACCACGGTGCGCCCGGCGGCGGCGGCCTGGTCGCGGCAGGTCTTGACCGCCATCAAGATGCTTTCGCTTCCGCCCGAGGTGAGGTTTCCGCACGCGCCCTCGGGCCCGCCCAGCAAGCCCAAACCGATTCCGATGACCTCTTCTTCCATGCGCTTGAGGCTGGGAAATGCCAGGGGCCCAAGACCGTTCTCGGACTGATACATCGCGTAGGCTTCCTTGGCGACGCTCAGGACATCTTCCCCGGCATTGAAGATGTAGACCGCGGTGCGTGCGCTGCGCCAGTCCGCATCGCCCTGGCCCAGGGCCCGCATGCGCGCACCCAGGGAATTCCAATCGGTTCCGAATTTGGGCAGGGCGGGGCGGGGTGGGCTCATAGGTCCAGCCTACGCCACGGCGTGGAGAGGCGCTCATGGGCGTGCATGGGAATCAGTTCTCGGGATCGGGGCCCGGCCATTGGGGCCAGTCCTCGGTCACGCTTGAAGTCCAGTTGGGCGTGCGCCGCTCGAGGAAGGCCATCACGCCCTCCACTGCATCCGGGCGTCCCATCAGGTGGTGATGGAGTTGGGTTTCGTAACGCTCGACCTCTTCGGGCCCCAACGAACTGCTCTGCCAAAGAAGTTTCTTGGTGACCGCCACCGAGAGCGGCGCGGTCTCCACCGCGATTTCATGCGCGGTGGCCCGGGCGTGGGCCAGCACCTCCCCCCCCGGCAGGCAGCGACTGGCGATCCCCAAGGCCAAGGCCTCGTCGCCGCCGAATTTCCGCCCGGTGAGCAAGATATCTGCGGCCTTCGCCAATCCCACGAGCCGGGGCAAGCTCCAGTGGACCTGACAATCGGGCATGACCCCCCTTCGCACCTGAAGCACACCGTATTTGCCCTCCCGAGCCACAAAGCGAAGATCGCATTGCAGGGCCAGGGTGAGGCCGATCCCGATCGCGTGCCCGTTGAGTGCGGCGATGACGGGCTTACGCACCTCCCAAGCGGGCATGGCCAACGGAGAGGCGCTGAAGTCTTGATCGTGCTCTTGGCTGGCGAATGTCTCGGAGCCCGCGGTCATGTCGGCGCCCGCGCAGAAGGCGTTTCCAGCCCCGGTCAGAACCACTGCGCGCACGGCATCGTCCTCGTCGCAGCGCCGATAGGCGTGGCTCAATTCGGCGCCCATGCGGCCGCTGAAGCTGTTCATTTGCTCTGGGCGGTTCAGGGTCAGGGTGGCCACGCCGTCGTCGAGTTCAAAGAGTAGATCGCTGTATTCCATGGGGGTTCCTTGCCGCGAGGGCGAGTTGAGAGCGAGGCCAGTTTAGACCGGGGCTACTCCAGGCCCAAGCGGATTCGCCCGGCGAGAGCGGACAACTCCCCGGGCTGGCCCGGAACTCGGGGTTGGAGCGCCAGGGAACTTCCCTCGGCCCGAGGAATCAGGTGCGTGTGGTAGTGAAAGACGGTCTGGCCCGCTGCGGCCCCGTTGAGTTGCATGACCATTACCCCGTCCGGGGCAAGGGCCTTGCGGATGCAAAGGGCCAGTTGCTGGCTGGTCCGGCTCACCGCGGCCAAGGAAGCCGCGTCGATTTCGAAGATGTCCCTGGCGTGGCGCTTGGGGATCACAAGCACATGGCCGGGAGAAACGGGAAAGATGTCCATGAAGGCCAAGGTCAGATCGTCTTCGTAGACCTTTTCGCACGGCGCCCGGCCGTGAACAATCTCACAAAAAATGCACTCGCTCACGGGGCTTCCTCACGTCGGCCCTGGCCAGCCCCCGAGCGGAGGCTACTGGACGGTGCGGGGGGAAATGCCCGGCCGAGAGACATGACCCCGATCAGGGGATCAGCGCTCCAACGGATTCGGGCATGTCCTTGGCCACTCGAATGATAGGAATCCCGTTCTGGGTGTTCTCGTGCATCTCGGCCATGGCCCGGGGGAGGTCCTCGAAGGCGTAGATCTCTGAATGGATCGTCGGCTTGAAGACCGACCCGTAAAGAGCCGTGGCTGCCTCGATGCCCTCGAGGGTCTCGTAGTGGGTGTGGTCCAGGGTGATCTGTTTGATGGACGCGGCGGCGGAGTTGTATTCCACGTCCCGGGTCAGTTGCCAGCCCGCGCTCACAATGACGCCCTCCCGCGAGGCTGCGGCAAAGCCGGCGTTGAAGAGGGGCCCTCGGAGCATGTCGCACACCACATGCATCCCTTCACCGTCGGTGAGGCCTCGAACTTCTTTGACGAAGGCCTTGCTGTCCGCTCGGCTGGCAAACCGGTTGAAGGCCTTTTGATCGATCCCGACGATGCCCTGGGCCTCGAGTGCTTCCCGGCGTTCGGCGCTGCCGGAACAGAAATAGGCATTGTGCCCTTGGGCCCGGGCGAGCATCAGGAAGAGTTCCGAGACGCCGCCGCCGAACGCCATGACATTGAGAGTCGGTAGCATTTCCTCGGAGACCTTTACGCGGAAGATTCCCTCGGCGCGTCGCCAGAGGTGATAGGCGGTGGGGGCGCGCAGGGGAAGCGCGGCGATTTCCCATAGGTTGAGTCCGCATTCGAGGGGGGCGGGCACGATTTGCCAATCGGCCACCACGGCTTCCTCTCCATACCAGCCAATGGAGTCGGGGGTGTCGTAGGCCCAGATCACCTTGGGGTAACCAAAACGGTCCGGGGCGCCATTGCAATGGGTAACGACAATCTCCCCGGGCTTGAAACGGGTGACCTCGGCGCCCACCTCTAGGACCTCGCCCAGCGCAGAGTTCCCCGGGTAGATCTTTCCTCCCCGGAGTTCGGCGATGTTCACGGTATCCGCCAGGGCGGCGTGATCGACATTGTGTTCGGCGGAAACCGCGAGGATGCGCAGACGCACGTCCTGAGAGCCCATCTCGGCGAGTTCGAGTTCATCCAACTGGATCACCCGGGAGATATCAACCTTGCTGAGATCCTGATTGACACGCTCGCGTTCGGCGGTGATATCTTCCACTTTGATCGAATAGGCTCGGGTCATCTTTCCCTCTCTGGGTGGACTGAAATCTGCGGGATGCGTAGGCTAGAAGATTGCCCGGGCCTCTGCATTATTTGTCTCGGAGAGGCTTTGGGCGCGGCGAAACGAGCGCCGAAATTGCGCCACCGGTGGCCCTTAGGGCGAGCCGAGGGGATCGCTCAATGCCGCTGTGGGTTCGGCGGGCAGGCCCGGCGGTGTCCAGCGCCCATCCCCATCGGCATCGACGAAGATTGGGTTCGTGAAGGCAAACGGTGTATAGCCCGGGGCCACCTGGCCATAGAGCGAATCCGGATCCGCGTTCCCCTCGACCTCCACGGTCACGAAGGCATCGGTCTCAAAGCCCAGGCTAATCTCGAGGAGGCCGTCGGCGGGGAGTGGACGTCGATCTTCCAACTGCCCATTGATGAATACCCGCACCTCGTTCACGGGCACCCACGGCGCCGCGCGAACCTGAACGCGAAGCTTGCCTGCCCGGCCGGAAAAGCGTTCCCCCAATGACCGGCCGCCCAGGCGAACGTCGAGTAGGGGGCCAGTGCTTCCGTACAGACGGCCTCGGCGAATCGATGCCATGAAGCGCTCGGTCTCCAGGGCCGAGCCTTCGGGGTCCGGCCCGTAGGCGACATAGTTGACCGGAAGAGCCACGGTTTCCCGAGCATTGTGCGAATCGCTGTTGGCGGTGGCGGTGCGGATCTCGCCCTGGAGCAGGAAGGCAAACCAATCCGCTCGGGCAATGCGATAGCGCGCCATGGATTTTCCGTTCAGGAGTTCGACGGCATCAAAGTCCAGATCGCGCAGGCCGCCCGGTCGCTTGCGTTCGATCAGAGCCCGGTTGCCCGGCGCATCCAGGGGCAGGGTCGGGTCATGGGGCTCGCCCACCACCGAGAGATGGGAGAAATAGCTCCCCAGGCCCGAGTCAAAACTGCCCTCGCGCGGATGGTTGAGTTGCAGGATTGGACGGCCCGGCAGGGCTCGCACCTCTTCGGCGATGCGTGCCAACCGGCGGTTCTGACTCACGGGCGCACCCCCGCGGTAAGCATTGGGTTGCCGCTCCAAGGGGAAGGCATTGGAGTGCCCCGCTGTATGCGGCGTCTCCGGGCCCCGGTAGGTGCTGGTGATCTCCACACCCACGAGGCTTCGCAATTGACTCGAGAGCCCCATGGCCTCAATCACCGGCGCATAATCGAAAACGTTGTCGTGCTCGGTGGAGACAATGACCTGGGCCCCCATGGCCACGAAGTCGGCGATGCGCTGGGCCAGGGGAAGTCCTGAATCCTCGCTGGGGGAAGCGTGAACGTGCAAATCGGCGGACAACCAGCCGGGATGATCGAGCAGGCGAACCGGGGGCTCGAGGTCGAGGGGGACGCTCTGCCCCGGCGCTACGCTGAATTCCCGAGCGCTGACACTCCAAAGCGGCCCACGACTCGCCAGCACGCGATAGCGGCCCGGGGCGAGTTCGATCCGCGTCGGGTCATCGGGGGTGCCCGCCAGGGAGTAGTGATTCGATTCGGTGTGTCCCAAAATCCTTCGGCCCCCGACCCGAAACCCTCGGCGATCGGCGCGAAATTGCGGGTTCGGGGTGCCGTCCAGACCGACTACGGTGAGGCGCATGATCTCGCCCCCCGGCAACTCCAGAGAACCTTGCTGGGGAACTGTTGCGGGTTCAAGGACGATATCCGGGGGGGAGTGAGCCAAGGCTTTGGCCACATCAAAGAAGAGGGTTTTGCGTCCGCCGGCCCGGGGGAGGACCTCGATTTCATGGGGGCCCGAAGCGCCAGGGGGAAGCCGGAAAGCAAAGCGCCCGTTGGCGTCGGCCTCGAGTTGGGTGATCGGACTGAGGTCGGCCCGGCGAACATGCAAGGTGGCGAAGGGGGCGTCTACCCGACCGCGCACCTGAATCCCCCCGGCCCAGAGCAGGTCGGTGATCGCCGCCACCGTGGCCGTCTTTGCCAGCATGATTTCTCGAACGAAGAAGACCCGATCGCCGGGGTCGAGGTCCATCCAAAACAGCTGGGCGAATTCCAGGATACCGGGCGGGCCTTCCCCGCCCCAGAGTAGGGTGTCCGTGTAGGCCCCCAGAATCGAGAAGTGCTCGCCGTTCATGGCCACATGCGCGAGGGGTTCGACGCGGCCGTCGCTCCGCTCGATATGCACATCCAACAACCGCCAGCCGTAGGCGATCTCGGGCTTCAGCCCCCGGGTTCCGAGCAAGACCTGGAGATCGGCGCGCACGATGGCTTTGCTGGCGGAGAGAACGTTGTCGGTCGCCACTGACGGGTGCTCGAAACCGAGAGCCCCGGCTTCGCCCGATGCGTTTCCGGTAAAGGGCGTGAGTTGCCCATTGCCGTGAATCGCCACATCGGCGATCACGAAGGTGGCCTCGCCCTCGCTCTCGCGTTCAAGGGTCGTTCGGATCGAGAGCGCCGCCGACGGGGCGGGCTTCACCGCGTAGGTGGTCTCGACCCGGGTGCCGTGGAGGTGGCCCACCGTGACAATTTGGGCCTCGTCGGCAGTCACCTGGGCGCGGATCGATTCAACGCGGATGACCTCGTCGCGTGAGAGGTTGAGCAGCGGCTGGAGCACGCCCCATTGATCGTCGGATCGCCCGCAATGGCCCAGATCCACGAGCACGCCCCCCCGGTCGGAAAGCATGGACTCGTGGTCCGGATCGGCGAGGGCGGCACAGACAACGCCGTTGCCCAGGGCCCAGTCGCCAATGCCCGCAATCGCATCGGGCCCCCCTCCCCGGAGCCGCCCGACATTCTCGGCATCCAGCTGCTGGGCGAACAGGCCCGGCTCTTCGGCACTCACCAGACCCGCCGGGAACTGGAGGACCACCGCGAGGGCGGCCAGGGTGCTCGCGGCAATGCGCCCGCGGAGTCTTCCCCCACCCGAGCAACCCGGGCCGGAAACGAGCAGCGGGGGGCAGGAGGGGCGGGCGCTCACGGCCCGATTCTAGCAGCCGCCCTTCGTTCGCGGGCCCGGCCCAAGCGCCCGCCTCGGGAATTCGCCCGAAGGACGGGCAATCGTCTGCCGCTCTTGAAAACCAAGTACTTTTAGCCCTAAGCTGCGAGTCGGGGGGAGCAACGAATGCTTTCGGGCCACGCCTCCGGGCGGACCGGATTCATGCTGGTGCGGCGCAAACTTGTCGAACGCTTGAGGGCCCAGGGGATCCACGATCCCCGAGTGCTGGCAGCGTTCGAGGATGTGCCCCGCCACGACCTGGTGCCCGAGGCACTTTGGGGCCAGGCCTATAAGGACACGGCGCTGCCCATCGGGGAGGGCCAGACTATTTCCGCGCCCGGAATCGTGGCCACCATGTCCGCTGCCCTCGGGCTCCGGGGCGCGGAATGCGTACTCGAGGTGGGCACCGGTTCGGGCTACCAGGCGGCGATTCTCTCGCGCCTGGCCGCCCGGGTGATTTCCATCGAAAGAATCCCTGCGCTGGCCCAAGCCGCCCAGGCCGCGCTGGCGAATCTCAAGGTGCGCAACGTGGAGTTCTATCTCGGCGACGGCACCTGCGGTCGGCCCGAGGATGCGCCCTTTGAGGCCATCGTGGTCACCGCGGGCGGCCCCGAGGTCCCTCGCCCCCTGCTCGAGCAGTTGGCCCTAGGCGGGCGGCTGGTGGGCCCCTTCGGACCGCGAGATGCCCAGCAGTTACTGCGAATCCAGCGCACGGGTGAGGCCAGCTTTACCCAAGAAGTTCTCGGACGTTGCGATTTCGTTGATCTCGTGGGGCGAAATGGATGGCTGCCATGAGCGCTGGCCCCGGAAGAACACCAGCCCGAGGCCCGAGATGGGCTTTCGCGGTGGCGACTCTGGTCCTCGTGCTCGTCGGTGGCCTGATAATGGGCGGCGGCCTGCTCTCGTGCGCGGGGCCGGATTCCGACCGGATTCATACGGTTCGCAAGGGAGAGAACCTGTATCGCATCGGCCTGCGCTATGGCGTTCCCGCAGCGCGAATTGCTCGGGCCAATGGAATCCGCGATGTGACCACCCTCTCAGTGGGTACGCGATTACGCATTCCGGGGAGGAGGGCCCACACGGCGCAACGCATCTCAGCCCAGGGGCCTGCCCAGTCCCGCCGTCCCTCGGCGCTGGCCGATGCCCGGCGCTCGGCACGCAGAGATGCGCTCCGAGAAGGAAAACTCAAGTTCACGTGGCCGCTGAAATCCCCGCGCTTGACCTCGCGTTTCGGACAGCGCAAGGGGCGCCCCCACGAGGGGATTGATCTGGGTGCACGCAGTGGAACGACGATTCGCGCGGCGGAGAGCGGCAAGGTGATCTACAGCGGATGGCTCGGAGATTACGGCAAGGTGGTTATCGTCAAGCACGCCGGGCTGTACCGCAGCGTCTATGCCCACGCCCGGGCCCTCCATGTGGAGAAGGGCGATTTTATCGAGAAGGGGCGGCGGATCGCCGAGGTGGGAACCACTGGCCGTTCGACCGGCGCCCACCTGCATTTCGAAATCCGCAAGCGAGACGAACCGCGAAATCCGCTCCTCTACCTTCCCTGAATTTCACGGACCCGCGCCTTCATCCGCTATGCTGCAGCGCGCAGCGCGCCCCCGTAGCTCAGGTGGATAGAGCACCGGTTTCCTAAACCGGGAGTCGCACGTTCGAGTCGTGCCGGGGGCACCCCATGATTTCCGGTGGGTCCAGGCCATGGCGAGGCGCGGGGGCCCGGACAAACTGGACGAAGCAAGGCGGGCTCAGGCCGCCCAGCGAGTCGTGCCGGGGGCACCCCATGGCTCCCGGTGAGTCCAGGCCCGGAGACCGATTTTGGGGTTCAGTCGGACTCCCCAGGAACCGATGGGGAGGGGCAGGGGGGAAGGCAAATGACCGACGTGGTGCGAGAAGCTCTGAGGACGACCGCGGACCTGCCCCACTACGCGACGCCCGAGGCGGTGGTGGCTGAACTTCAGCCCGAGTACCCGGTCTATTGCGTCCGCCCCCATGCGATCCATCGCGCGGCCCGGCTCTTCCTGGACAAGTTTCCGGGCGACACCCTCTACGCAGTGAAGTGCAATCCGGCTCCGCATATGCTCAGGGCTCTCTATCACGCGGGCATACGGCATTTCGATACGGCCTCCCTTGCCGAGATTGCCCTGGTTTCACAACTCTTCCCCGACTCGGTTTGTTATTTCATGCACCCCGTTAAGGCGCGCTCGGCGATTGCCGAAGCCCACAGTCGTTACGGGGTGCGGCATCACGTGGTGGATCATCCCTCCGAGTTGCAAAAACTTTCCGAGGTAATCACCGCGAACCGCGATGTGGTTATTCTCGTGCGATTGGCGGTCCACCACACCGGGGCGGTTTACGATCTGTCGAGCAAATTTGGAACTTCGGTGGAGGGGACATTGGCCCTTCTGGCCAAGATCGAATCCCTGGGTTTCTCCGCCGGACTCTGTTTTCACGTGGGTTCCCAGTGCCTGGACCCCGACGCCTACCGGCTCGCCATGGAGAGCGTGGCCGAAGTCCGGGCGCGCAGCCCCATTGCCCTGGGCTGCATCGATGTGGGAGGCGGATTTCCCGGGCGATATCTCAATGACCCCGTGGAAGGGGTGTCTTCCTATATCGACGCCGTCATTGCCGCAGCCCGGGGACTCGGCGAGCTCGAAGAGAGTCGACTCTTCTGCGAGCCCGGTCGTGGTCTCACCGAAGGCGGCGAATCGCTGATTACTCAGGTGCAACTCCGCAAGGGGTCCGCGCTCTATCTCAACGATGGAATCTATGGGAGCATGAATGAGGAACAGACCGGCCTGCGGCGACCCCACCGGATGGTCGCGACCCGGGATTTCTCTTCTCGGCGGGCCCAGTTCACCGTCTATGGACCCACGTGCGACTCCCTGGATATTCTGCCCGACGCCGTGGAACTGCCCGCGGACCTGCGCGAGGGAGATTGGATCGAGTTCGGCGCCATGGGGGCCTATGGGCTGGCTTGCCGTACGGCTTTCAACGGTTTCTTTCCCAACACCTTCGTGAGCGTGGAAAACGAGTTCGAGGCTGACGCCTCCCCGGTGGGCTGATCAGGGTTCAGCCCGTCCCGCGCCCAGGCGCCGGAGAATGAAATACTCGTTGAAGGGTCGGTCGTCGCTGATCTCTGGGCCGATCGGAGGGCCCATCAGTTTCTCCGGTTCGAGTTCGCGCCCGAGAACTTGTTCCTCGATGAATTTTTCGGGCCGGGAACCCACCGGAGCCCACTCCATTAAGTCCGCAAGAGCTTCCGGTGGCATGTTCTGAATAAACCGGGAGGCATTGGGTACCGCGATGGGCTCCATCGAAAGCAGGATGTGAAGACCGTAACCGTGGTGGGACTGGTAGATCCGCATATGGGGAAAGGCAGCCTCGGCCGAGCGCAGAACTGCCTCGCGGAGTGCGGGTTCGACCCGGATACCATCGGGAAACCACTGGTGAACGATTCCCCCTGGCGCGAGCCTCGCCTGGGCCAGGGTGTAGAACTCCCGGGCGTAGAGCAGGCTCGAGCCCGCCGTCTCCACCGGCGGGGGCGGGTCCAGGGTGATGACATCGAAGCGGTGATCGGTCCGCGCCAGAAACCGGCGACCGTCGTCGATCACGATTTCCGCCCGAAGATTTTCCCGGATCGCCTGGGCGTCGTCGTGATAATCGTCGAAAGCCGCCACTACACTGGGGACGAGTTCAACCGCCGTGGCTGGAATTCCCCAACTCAGGAGGGAGCGGAAAGTAGTCCCCATTCCAAAGGCGATGACCAGGGCACGCTTGGGCGGATGATCCAGACTGCCCAGGGGCAGGTGGGCCATGATCTTGGTCAACGTCGTGAGAACGGTCATTCCGTAACCGTTCACCAGGAGGTGGCGATTGAAGCCCTGGCCAAAGGAAATCACGGTGGCGGTGTGGTCCCGGCGAACGCGTGCGTGCCGGATGTGGCTGCCCTCCTCGAAACTTCGCCCATAGGCGCCGATCTGAATGAAGCCGGCGGCGGTGAGTCCGGCTGCAACGCCGGCCATAAGCCGGGGCCGTCCCGGGTGGAGCCGCCGGACGGAAAGCGCGCAGAGCCCCACCAGGGGTAGGGTCAGAACCAGCAAGCCGAGCCGGGCGCCCAGAAAAGGAAGTATCGCGTAGGCGGCGCACAGCGGACCCAGAATGGAACCCGCGATATTGATCGCGTAGGCACCGCCGGCTCGCTTGGGGGAGCCACCGGCGTCGTGGTCGATGAGCATGGGAGTCAGGTACCCAAGCGCGCCGCAAAAGGGCGCGATCGAGAGGAGCGCCAGGGCACCCATGGGCAGCCAGACCGTGGCTCCAGGAGAAAGAAATTCGGCGATGGGAAGCAGGCCGTTGGCCATGCCCGAGATGAACTTTGGTATCGCGATCCAGGCGGGCAGGAGCGCGGCGACGGGCAAGAGGAAGACCAGGGGCACGACGCCCAGCACTCGCCCCCGGGCCCGGTGCCGTCGGTAGAGGGCGGAACCCAGAAAGGTGGAAATTAGATAGACGGCCAGCAGGCCGGAGAACGCGTAGACCAGAGTGCCGAGGATCGGCGTGAAGGCGCGCATCCACACGATCTCGAGAGCCATGGCGGTAAAGCCCGTTAGGAAGAGAATGCCCCGGGTCCGGGCCGGGCTCAGTTCCCGAGGGAGGGCCGGCGGGGGCAGGGTGCTCGGCGGCGGGGGCGCGGATGCAAGAGCCGGATGAGGGAATCGAACCGAGACCCCCAAGCAGGCCACGGCCACGAGCCAGTTGAGGCCGGCCCCCGCCTGAAGGCTGCCCGAGAACCCCAACCACTCGATCAGGAAAACCGGAGTCGCCACGGCGCCGGCGAAAGCGCCGATCACGTTCGCGAGATAGAGAAAGCTAAAACTCCCCGACGGCTCGGAATCCTCGGTCTCAATGAAGCTCATCATTGCCGGAAAGGTTGCGCCCATGGCCATGCAAAACGGCAACAGGGAAACGGCGATCAACCCCGATGAAGCCGCGAGGTAGAGCCCGCTCTCCATCCCTCCCATTGGGAGCAGCAGGGCCCGAGCCCCGGCGAAGAGAGGAGGAATAAGGAACGCGCCCAGACCGATCACCGCCTCGAGCAAGCCGTAGACGATGAGGGGCGACTTTCCAAGGCGTCTCGAGAGGGGACCAATCGCGCGTCCCCCGGCCCAGGCCCCCAACGCCAGCCCAAGCATGAAAACCGAAACCACCACCGAGGCAAAGGGGGTAATGACTCCGAAAGAAGCCAGGGCAAGCCGGACCCAGACGATTTGGTAGACCAGACCGGAAAAGCCCGAGAGGACGAAGCACCCGAAGAGAAAACGGCGCAACCGCGATGGACTCACGTTCCCATCCTCCCCGTCCGGGGATACCCCAGAGACCCGAAACGGGGCAGCCGCGCATTGGCAATGGGATCACTCCCTCCGCCGAGAGGGGGCAACCGACTTGGGTGGATGGATCCGCTACCCACGATCAATCGTAGAGACCTCGTATTTCCGGGCGTGGGGGAGTGGCCTACCGGTGCTCGTCCGGGATAGAGGCTACCAGATGTCGCCGGAAGAACGCCGCTGGCGCCCGGGGTATCGAGCACTGAAAATCGTCCGGGGACCTCGTGGTTCACGGCTGTATTCAATACACTGGCGCACCACGAAGGGAATGAATGGGTGGCTGCACGATGCTTCTGATAGGTGGAATATGAGCGCGATTCGCCGACTCTTGCCGTCGTCTTTTTCTGCTGCGCCCGGGGATCTCGAAGCCCTGACGCGTCGGGGTGAAGAAGAAGATCCCCAAGCGCTTGGACTCGCGCCCGGAAGCCTCGAGCAATTGTGGCAAGGGGTGGAGGCGCTCTACCAGTCCGGGGCACATCCGGCGATCCAATGCTGCGTGCGTTTGGGTGGGGGGGTGGTCCTGAATCGGTCCTTGGGCCTGGTCTCGGGGCGGCCGTATCGCCCGGGCGAAATTGACCCGGAGGACGTCATGGGCTTGGACACCCCCGTCAATCTCTTTTCGGCGTCGAAGGCCATCACCGCCATGCTGGTCCACAAACTCGACGAGGAGAACGTGTTGCGCCTGGACGACCGGGTGGCGGACTACATTCCCGAGTTCGCCCGGCATGGCAAGGGAGAGATCACCGTCCGCCATGTTCTCGCTCATCGCGCGGGGCTCTCGAAGCTTCCTCCCGAAGCGATGGATCTCGACCTGTTGGCCCAGCCTGAGCGGATTCTAGAGGTTCTATGTGACGCCCGACCCGAGTCGAGTCCGGGCGGGCGACTCGCCTACCACGCGGTCTCCGGGGGGTTCATACTGGGTGAAGTCCTTCGGCGCGCAGCGGATAGCCCCTTGCGAAACCTACTCCGGGAGAAGATCGCCATTCCCCTGGGCCTTCGTTGGCTGGGCTACGGCGTGCCCGCCGAACAGGTGGACCAGGTGGCGATCAACACGGCCACGGGTTTCCCCCTGCTCCCCCCCCTGTCGAATATTTTGCGCCGGGTCCTGTCCACCGACCTGGATTCCCTCGTCCGACTTTCCAATGATCCCCGTTTTCTAACCGGGGTCATTCCTTCGGCGAATATCATCAGCACCGCTTCGGAGACCGCGACGTTCTACCAATGTCTACTCGACGAAGGGCAATACCGGGGGAACCGCGTCTTCGACGCGAGAACCATTCGCCAGGCCACCGAACCCCAGACCGGATGGGAGCTCGACTTCACACTCTGGGCCCCCATCCCCTACAGCTTGGGCTTCATGTTGGGGAGCCGAAGCCTTGGGCTCTTCGGGTTCGACAACCCCCAGGCCTTCGGTCACTTGGGCCTGTCGAATGTCTTCACGTGGGCCGACCCCGAGCGAGCATTGGTCGTTGCTCTTCTGACTACGGGCAAACCGATCCTGGGCGGTCACCTCGTTCCCCTGCTGGGCCTACTGCGCGATCTGGGCCGTGTCTTTCCGAAAACCCCGGGCTGATTTCAAGGCGCGCCCAGAGGAAGACGCACGCGAAGCATGCGATCCGCCGCAAAAGATCCGATCAGAAGTTCGCCATCGCCCAGATCAAGGGCGACCGTGCCCGCCCCCATGGGCGCGCCGGCATGGCGGAAAAGGGTCTCCGCTTTTAGGCTGATGGGATCCACCGCGACGATCGAAAATTCCATCCCGCATGCGCCCTTCTCGAGCCCCATGCAGGCGATCTGGTCCGAGAGTCCGCCGGCGTGGGAGGCCACCAGCAAACGTCCGTCCCGGGCCCAGGTGGCGTTGTCGGGACTCGGCACACGGACGCTTCCCAGGATCTCTCCGGTCTGCCTGTCGATCTGACGCACTTCTCCTGCGCTGTAGATGTTCAGGTAGAGACTGCGCCCATCGGCGGAGACCTCGATTCCGTTGGGAAAGGGCGCAGTTGTTCCCGGGGCAATCCGGAACCCGCGTCCCGGTTCCCACTCGTAGACGTGCCCGGTGTCGAAGCCAAGCTGCGATTTTACGATTCCCCACAGCGGACCGTCTCGCGGCATCATGTGAGTTACCAGAAAGCCACCTCCGGGCAAGCTCACAACGTCGTTCAGGTACCCTTGCTCGGGCGCTATGGCGCAGCCCCGCCAGGTCAGGACGGCGCCGCCCTCGCTCAAATTGACCTCAAAGAACTCCACGGACTCCCGACCGCCGTGATTGACGACGAGGAGCCGGAGTCCCTGGCCGGAAAGTTCTGCGAGGTCGATACCATGGGGGCTGAAACTTGCGTTCGGTGGCCCGGGACAAGAAGGATCTCCCCAAGCGCCCGGGGCACCACCAATTGCCCCCCCAGAGCCTCCCCTGAAAACCACTTGTACGGTCTCGGTTTCGATATCGAAGAGGGCCAAATTTCCCGCGCGCGTTCCATCCATGGAACCAAATTGGCTGAGGATGACTTGCTCCTCTCCCGGAAGAAGGGCCATATCCTCGGGATTTTGAAGACCACAGATCACGTGGATCCCCGCTTTGTCTTGGCAGTCCGTCACGGACGGATAGCTGGGCGCGCAGCCGGCCAGGCCTATGAACAGCCCAACCATGAGCAGCCCGGTCATGCCCGACCCAATCATGCCCGGCCCGAGCAAGGGCAGCGGACAATGCGGCGCTCGGGGCCCGGCGTGAACGCGAATCGGCGGCTTCGATGAGCCCGGATATGCCCCGGGTTGGGTGCACGGTCGCTGCCTCGAAATCATGGGGTGCCTCGCTCTTTGGTCTTGGGTCGTGGGAGTTGTGGGAGTTGTAGAAAATGGAGAACCCGGGGGCGTTCAGTCTGCCTCGGCAGCCAATCGCTCCAGGAGAAAATCCCGGCTGCGCGAGATCAAGCGGCGGGCCTCGTCGCCTGGGGCCACTCGGTCAAAACCGTGGAGGCCGCCCTCGACGAGGTGGAGTTCGACGGGTGCACCCAAGCCCTCGAGTCGCTCGGCGTACCCCGTGGCTTGCCGGTGGGGCACGAGGCGATCCCGGGTACCCTGGAGGATCAAGCTGGGCGGCGCGCCTGGGTGCGCCTGGGCCATGGGTGAGACCTCTGACCAGCGGGCGGGGTCCTCTTCTGGCTCGGTGCCAACGAATGCGGCGGTGGTCGTCGGGCCGCTCCGGGCCCGGCGTTCGGAATCGTGCAGGGCCTTCAGGTCCGTCGGCGGATACCAGGCCACGGCCGCGCCCAAGCGCTCTCCCCCCGAGCGCAGCCGGGGTCCGGAAAAATCCGGGCGAGTTTGCGAGGTCGCGGTCAGTAGCGCCAGATGTCCCCCCGCCGAATCCCCCCACAGACCGACGCGCTGGGGATCCGCGCCGAGTTCGGCCGCGTGATCCACCGCCCAATCGATGGCGTCAAGACAGTCCTGGAAGGAGTCGGGATACTGGGTGTCCGGGGCCAGGCGGTAGTCGATGGAAACCACCGCCAACCCCCCAGAAGCCAGATAGCCCGCCCAATGGGAGAGCCCCATTTGGTAACGCCCGCCCCCATGCCAGCCCCCACCGTGAATCATCACAACAAGGGGGGCGAGGCGATCCGCATCCCGGACAGGCCGGTACGCATCGAGTTCCAAGGGCCCCGACGAGGTCTGCTTATAGACGAGCCCCGGTCGTTTGGTGTAAAGCCCTCGATCGATGGGCAGGGGGAAACCCAACTGCTCCGGGGCAACATCGCCCATCCAGTCGGCAACGACGGGGGTCTTGCGGGGCTCGGCCATTATTCCTCTCGTCTCTTTGATCAGTGGCTTTCCGGAGAATCCCGGAAAACCTCGGAAAAACTCTCAGGTTGCCGGGGCTATCCCGGTTTCCTTGCGGACCGCTTCCTCGACGGAGGTCCCCTCGAAGAAGTTCGGGTTGGCGGAAGTAAATAGAGCCACTGCATTGGCGAAGGTGAAGTCGCGAAAGTCGTTCTCGGCCAACTGCTCTCTTTCGACAAGTTCCCAGGCTTCCAGCAGCACACCTCGCATGTCCGGCACATCCCAGTGGCCGATGTCCGAACTGAAGAGTGCACGGAGCCGGGCTCCCATGGGGTTCAGCCCTGTGTTGAACGCCAGGGCATTCATGGGGTCGTCGGCCTCACAGCCAAAGAAAAACTGATCGGTAAAGACCCTTCGAATACCTTCCGCGCCATCGGCCCCGCAATGCCGGAATTCATCTCGGGCAGAGGCGTCTTCGGCAGGATCGGAAAGGGTGCGCAGAGCCCCATCGAGCTTGTCGAGGTTGTTCACTAAAGCCGGAGAGCCATATCGCGCGAAGAGATCCTGCATCCGCTGGCGGTCGATGTGGTCGGGGTTGAATTGGTCCACCGAACCCCCGCCGCGTTTTTCATAGTGACCCACCAGGTCCGAGTAAAGATTAGCCCCCCAGCCCACACCCCCTTCGAGAAAGGCAAAGCGTAATTCGGGAAAGCGTTGGGGTACGCCCGCCAGGAAGAGTGAGCGGCAAGTGGCCTCGCCCGCGGTGGCAAAATTTCCGATGTGATTGGAGACGTAGCTCGACTGGGAGACCCGGCTTCCCCAGCCCATGGCGCTGGAGTGAAAAGTGGGGACGATCCCCCTGGCCCGGCAATGGGACCAGACCGCGTCGTAAGCCATGGGGTCGTCGGGACCGAAGCTGTCGATCCATCGGGCGGCGCGCAGGTCTCCAGCACCGGGCAGGGGCCGGGCCACATAACCCGAAAGCGCCACCACGCGCATTCCGAGGGTCTCGACCGCGTAGTCGATCTCTTCCATGGCCTCTTCCGGGCTCTGCATGGGGATAACTGCAGCCGGTGTGAGCCGGTGGGCATAGGGACGACACGCTTCGGCGTAATAACGGTTGAAGGCTCGGCAGGCGGCCCGGCGGAGATCCGGGTCGTCGAGATGGGGGACGGTGAGTCCAAAGGTGGGGTACAGGATGGCAAAATCGATGCCGATCTCGGGCAGGCGCTCGGCCATCAGACCCGGCAGCAGGGCAGTGGCTCTGTCCAGTGTATTGGCGGTGGGGAAGGCCCACCAACTCATGCGGAACAGGCCCAGGGCTCGTCGGGCCTCGGTCTCCAAGTCACGGGTCAGCCGGGCCGCGTCGAAGATGGCGTCGAGTTGCTGGGCCATGGCCTCTCCGCCCAGGGTCACGAGTTCGTCGCGCACAGCGGGCAAAAATTCCACCAAGTGGCCGTCCCCGTCGATGATGGGATGCGGGAGTGAGGCGCGGACCCGTTCGAGCTGGGCCAAGTCGGGCTGAGACATGCTTCCAGAACTCCGAGGAGGTGAGGGACTTGGGGTGAGGGATTGAGGCAAAGGGCTTGAGTTAAGGGCTTGAGGTGAAGGGCTTGTCAAAGAGCGCTATCCGAAGCGCCCCCGTCCACCCGCAGGTTGGCACCGTTGATGTAGCTGGCTGGCCCACTTGCCACGAAGGCCACAAGGCTGGCGACTTCTTCAATTTTTGCGATGCGGCCAGTGGGGTTGGCGAAGAGCTCTCGGCTGGCCTCCCGCTCAATTGTTTCCCAATCGCTCCCCCAGCCCTTCTTCTCGGCCCGGCGCGCCAGGGTCGCCTTGATCTCTTGGGTGGCGATGATCCCCGGGCTCACCAAGTTGACGGTAACCCCCGAGCCGCCAAGTTCCTTGGCGAGGCTCACGCAGAGGTTGGGAAGCACGGCTTTCGAGGCATAGTAGTGGGGCATGCGGGCTGCTGGGCGGAGTGAGCCAACCGTGCCCACGAAAACGATGCGCCCCCAGCCGCGTTCGACCATCGGGGGGGACAGAGCATGGACGAGCCGAACCCCCGAGAGCACGTTCTTCTGGTACAGGCCCACCCACTCGGAGGTGGGGGTCGCCGTCCAGTCTCCGCCCTCGGCTACTCCGTAGTTGTTGATCAGCACATCCACATGGCCCGCTGCCTCGAGGGCCTCTTGGACGAGTTGGTCGGCACCCGGGTCGGTCGTGATATCGCCGTGAACGGCCTGGGCATCGAGTCCCGCTTCGCCAAGGCGCGCCATGACTTCGTCGGGTTGCCCCTTCTCGAACCCATGAACCAGAACCCGGCAGCCTTCCCGGCCCAGCATCTCGGCGATGCCCGCACCCGTTCCTCGCCAGCTCCCCGTTACCAGGGCGACCTTTCCACGAAGCCCCAGGTCCATACTCGCTCCTCACTGCCCACTCGTGGGGCTGTTCCGGGCCGCGCGCCCCCGACAAGCTCCAGAAATGGAAGCGGCCCCCAGGAAATCAGGGGGCCGCTTGGTTGTCCCGTTGGCCCGCTTCGACTCAGCCGAATTCGATGACCGAACGAATGACCTTGCCTTCCTGCATGGCCTGGAAGGCGTCATTGACTTCTTCGATTTGAATTCGCCGAGAAATCATGCTCTCAAGATCGAGCTTGCCCGCCTTCCAGAGGCGCAGCAGCTTGGGCATAAAAGTCCGTACGTTGGCACTTCCGTACATGGAGCCACGCAGGATCTTGTCGTGATAGAAAAGCTCGAAGGCGCTGAACTCGACCTTCTGGTCGAGTCGCCCAACGCCGACGATGACCGCTGTGCCTCCACGCCGGGCGGCGTCGAAGGTCGCGCGGATCGTGACCGGGTTGCCGATGCACTCCAAGGCGTAATCAAAGCCCTGGTTCGCGGTGATCTCGCCCTTCATCTGATCGAAGGCGTCGGGGGTACAAACATGGGTGGCGCCAAAATGCTTGGCTTGTTCGAGTTTGCCCTCGACCATGTCCACGGCCAGGATTTCCGCCGCGCCCGCGATACGGGCGCCCTGGATCGCGCTGATGCCCACGCCTCCGCATCCGAATACCACAACCGAACTCCCCGGCGTAATCTCAGCGGTATTGATCGCGGCGCCTACGCCCGTGGTGACCCCGCAGCCGATCAGGGAAACAATGTCCAGGGGCACGTCGTCGTCGACTTTAATGAGGCAGTGCTCGGAGATGATCAACTCTTCAGCAAAAGTGCCTACACCCGTAAATCCGCCGATCGGGTTTCCGTCCAAGGTGAAGTGCGGACTGGTGGCCACGACCATGGCATGGTCACACAGATAGGACTGGCCCCGGAGACAGGGAGGGCACTGGCGACACGCAGGAACGAAGCTCAGGATGACATGATCCCCGGCGGCGACGTCCGTGACTCCAGCACCGACTTCTTGAACTATGCCGGCGCCCTCGTGACCGAGCACGGTGGGCGTGCCGCAGGGAATGGTCCCGTTCTGGGCCGATAAATCCGAGTGACAAACTCCACTGGAAACGAGCTTGACGTGGACATCGCCCCGCCCAAGATCGCCCAGGCCGACATCGTCTCGAATCTCCAGATCGGTATTCAGTGCGGTAAGAATCGCGGCTTTCATGTTCGCCCTCCGGTGGGTACTTGCTGTGGGGGAATATTGGCTTCTCGCTTGCCGGCTTGGGATCCATTCCCCGTCCGGGCGAGCATTTCAGCATAACAACGCACTGCACACACCGCGAGCGACTAAAATCGTCATCGCCCCGCGCGGTTTAGCCCTCTTTCCCACGCCCCCAGTGGTTCCAGTAGGTAATCTCGCCTGGAGGCCGGCGCTCTGCGGGGCGCAGGACCGCGTTCAACGTGTATCCCACCGGGAGCAGAACGGTCTGTGTCACGTTTTTCGGAATCCCCAACTGCTCGGCGGCTTCTTCCTCGTGCAGCAGGTGCAGGGTGGTCCAGGTCGCCCCGATCCCCCGGGCCCGCAAGGCGAGCATCAGCGACCAGGCGGCGGGGAGAATCGAGCCGTAAAAGGCAACCTGCAGCGGAACGGAATCCGGGGCGGGCCGCCCTTCGGCGCAGACCACGATGAGCGCAGGCATGGCATCTAGATGATCCGCCAGGTGCTGTTGGCTGACCTTGATGGCTCCGCCCCGGGCTTTGGCCAGGGTCGCCAGTGCACGTCGATAGAGTTCGGCCAGGGCGCGTTTGGGCCCGGGTTCCGTCAACACCAGGAATCGCCAGGCTTCGGAGGGAATCCCCGTGGGCGCCTGGGTCGCAATGGCGATGCACTCCTCGATGATCCCGGGCTCCACCGGCCGATGGAAATCGATCCGCCTGCGCACCGAACGGGTGGTTCGGAGGATTTCGTCAATGGCCTCGGTCGAGGGCTTCTGGGCTGTTCCATCGGACATGCGCTGAGGATAGACGCCCGGGCGAACTTTGCGCTGGCCCAGGCAGGGAATTCCCACGCGGCTCAGGTGACGATGCGATAAATCACCGTGCCCCTGGCGACGGCCAGGCCGTCCCGGGCGCCCGCCACCACGGCATCGGCCCAGAAAATTGCATCGTCGCGTTGCACCACCCGGCCGTAGGCGACTAGGTCCTGCTTGGGGGAGGGGCAGAGTATCTGGGCCTGAAGCGAGGGCGTCGACGCCTTGAATGCACCCGGACCGGTCTCCGCCCAGGATGCCATGGCCCCCGCGGTATCGAGCAATGCGAGAACGGCGCCCTCGTGGATGCCTTCCTCGAGGTCGGCGTTGGCTTCGACGAGGGGCAGGATGATGCGGGAGTGGGAGTCGGCCATGTGCTCAATCTGCATTTGGCGCCGACCCATATAGGGTGTCTTTGAGACGTGGGGTCCCATTGGACCGGGGTCGGTACCGCCATCGTCACCCGTCACCCGGTAGCGTTGGGCGGGTTCGCCGCCCATGCGTGCCCGCACCAGGGCGGTGGCATGGGCGATTGCCTTACCACCGGCGGTAGCGACCTCGGTCTCGACGAAACACATATCCTTGCCACGTCGGAGCAGACGGGCTTGGGCGGTCACGTCTTCGCCGATGGCGGCCGCCAGATAGTTGACCTGGACCGAAGCCGTGTGCCAGGGACCGGACGCCTCACCCATGGCGGCACGCGCGACGCATTGGCCGCCCAGCGCCGCCAGGGAGGCCGCACAACCCCCGTGCAGAGCCCGGCCCGGGTTGGAATTCTCTTCCCGGAAGGGCAGGGAAATTCGCGCCGTGGTTTCGTCCGCGCTCGTCGCCACCGCGTCGAGTTGTACACCCAGGGCGCGGGTATAGGGTGAATTCTCAACCCAGTTTCGAATGCTGTCCAAATCTGACCTCCGCCCCGAATTCCGCGACTTGGCGCGTGTTCTCTTCGGGGCAGGTGTAATAGCATGGGTCAGCGGGGCGGGACATGGCCCTCGCCGAGGAGGATTTCATGGGCCAGGAACGGGTGTCGAGACTGGAATTGGCGGAAGCCGCGAAAATTGCAGAAGATCTGGGGCTACCCGTCGCGCTGGCCGAGTTGAATATCTTCCGAATTCTGCTTCGCAATCCCCCGGTGGCAAAAGCGGCGGCAGATCTCTTGCTGTCCCTTCTCTTTCGCAGTTCCCTGGATCACCGCTTGCGAGAACTCGTCATCATGCGACTGGGCTGGGCTACGGCATCGGCTTATGAATGGACCCAGCATTGGCGAATCGCCCTGGATCAATTCGGTTGCAGCGAACAGGATCTGTTGGCCCTTCGCGATTGGGAAAACGCGGACCATTTTGGCGAAGCCGAGAAAACGGTGCTCGCAGCCACGGACGAGACCCTGGCGACCGGCACCCTCTCCGCGGCCAGTTGGGAGCGGTGTCGAAGCCACGTGGGGGACGAGGTGGCCTGTATGGAACTTGTGGCGTCCATCGCGACTTGGCGCTGGATTTCCCAATTGACTCGGAGCTTGGAAATTCCTCTCGAGGACGGAGTCGACGCTTGGCCCCCCGATGGCCGGGCTCCCGAGTAAGGAACCGCGCCGAGCCCAGCTTGGGTATTGGCCCTCGTTTTCGACGGAGTGGGCCTTGTGCGCGCCCTCCGCGAAACTCGGATCCAGAGCGGGACGCGCACAGTCCCTCGGCCCACCGGGTTCAGGCGTCGCGAAGCTTATATCGAATGGGGAGGTGCTTGATCCCGCCGACCAAGCTCGAGTGCAAGCGATCCACAGGCCCCGCCAACTCGACTTCTTCGATTCTAGGAAGCAGGTACTTATAGGCGACTTCCATTTCCAGGCGCGCAAGGTGCGCGCCGAGACAAAAGTGTTCACCGACACCAAAGCCCAGGTGGCGATTCGGATTTCGGTCTATTCGGAATTCGTTGGGGGCCTCGAAGACCTCTTCATCCCGGTTGGCCGATGGGTAAAAAAGGGCAACCGTCTCTCCGGCCTTGATCACCTTGTCCCGAAGTTCAAAATCCTCTGTGGCTGTGCGTGCAAAATGAATGATGGGAGCCGTCCAGCGGACAATTTCTTCCACGGCGGGGGCCAGCAAGTTTGGGTCGGCCTGAAGTCGGCGCAACTCGTGCTGGTTTTCCACGAAGGCCAGCAGCCCGCCGGTTGTCGCATTCCGGGTTGTTTCGTTTCCGGCGACGACGATAATCAGGCACCAGGTCATGATATCCATGTGGGGCAGGGGTTCGCCGTCGACTTCCATCTGGGTGAAAAGCGAAACGAGATCATCGGCTGGGTTCTTGCGTTTCTCTTCCGCGAGTTCGCTAAAATAGGAAAAGAGTTCCAGCATGGTTTCCTGGGCGCTTTCATCCGAGGTCTTTCCCTCGACTCGAAAGGAAGGATCCTGGGCGCCAATGATTCGGTTCGTCCAATCGAAAAGAAGTTTCCAGTCCTCCTTGGGGAGTCCGAGCATCCAGGCGATGACCGCAATAGGGAGCGGGGCCGACACAGCTTCAACGAAGTCACACTCGCCCTCCCGGCCTCCTTCGAGCAGGTCGTCCACGATTTCCTTGCCGATCTCTTCGATGTCGTTGTGGAAACGGAGGAGGGCACGCGGCGTAAAGCGCTTGCTGATCAAACGGCGGTACACGCCATGCTTGGGTGGGTCGAGTTGGATCAGGGTCGGCGGAAAATCCATTCTTCCAGGGGGCAGGGGCAAGTGCGATTGAACCAGGATTGGCCCATTGACAAATTTCTGGGGCAGCTTTCCAATCGTTGTGATGTCCGCGTGTTTGGTGATTGCCCAGAAGGGACTCGCGTCATTGTTCTCGCACCAGTAAACGGGATCATGGGCCCGCATCCAATCCCAGATTTTGTGCGGATAGCCGTGGTCGGCGTAATCCTTCGGGTCAATCAGGTTGAATTCTCCGAAGTCGGGGGACGTAGCGGCCATCCTTGCTCCTCTTGTACCAGTCTGGGCGGTCCTGATTGTCGTGATTGGTTGTCGTGATTGGTTGTCGTGATTGGTTGCCGTGATTGTCGGGCAAAGCATACAGCACCGGGAATTTCCGCAACCCGTGATCCGGTGCCCGGGAAGCGGTACTATCGAACGGGTCAACCAATCAGGTGCCTCCGAGTCAGCAGAAGGGTTTTGTCAATGAGCGATGAGTCGGATCTCTACTTTCGTCAGATTGCCGTGGGTGACATGGCGAACCTCGTGTACTTGGTAGGCAGCCGATCCACCCGCGAAGCACTTGTGGTGGACCCCGCGTGGAGCGTCGACAGCCTCATTGATCAGGCCGAGCAGGATGGTATCAAGGTGGTCGGTGCACTCGTGACCCACTACCACCAGGACCATATTGGCGGAAGTATTTTCGGCATGGAGATCGAGGGGCTCGAGCGGTTCATGGACCGCAGTCCCGGACCAATCCATGTCCAGAAACTCGAGGCCGAGGGCGTGGCGAAGGTGTCCGGGATTCCGCGCAGCGAATTTCGCGAGCACGAGGGGGGCGACATCATCGAACTGGGAGGCATTCGGGTGCGTCTTCTACACACGCCTGGGCATACGCCGGGTTCCCAGTGCTTCCTGGTTGAGGAGGCGGGACAACCCTCGCAACTCGTCTCCGGGGATACGCTCTTCCTGGGGAGTTGCGGGCGGGTGGATCTGCCCGGGAGCGACCCCGAGCAAATGTACGAGAGCCTGAATGGAACCCTGCGCAAGCTCCCGGATGAAACCCTGGTCTTCCCCGGACACCTCTACTCCGAGGAAGCCCAGTCCACCATCGGAGAGCAAAAGGAGACCAATCCCTTCCTCCGGGTGGCGAATCTCGAGACGTTCCTGCAGTTCATGGGCGCTTAGTGATGGGCGCTTAGTGCTGGGCGCTTAGTGCTGGGCGCTTAGTGCTGGGCGCTTAGTGATAGGCGCTTAGTGCTGGGCGCTTAGTGATAGGCGCTTAGTGCGCTTAGTGATAGGCGCTTAGTGCGCTTAGTGATGGGCGCTTAGTGATGGGCGCTTAGTCGACAAGCGCTTAGCGGGCGGACGCTCGCTTCAGTCCTCGTCTGGATGCCAGGTGGTGATCCGGTCCACCAGACGGGTGTCGCCGATGGACTTGGCCAGGGCTTCCAGTTTTCCTCGCCGGGCGCCGCGCCAGCGAAGGTCGACGAGTTTCTCGTCCAGGGGAACGTCTCGGCGCAAAGTGGCCAAGCGCTTGTAGAGGAGTGCGTCCTCGCGGTTCTCCTCAAGTTGCGCAGAGAGCCCCGCGGCGCCCCGGACGGGGACCGTCCAGTCCTCCCAGTCCCCCGGAATCGCCTCGATGCTCCGGTACTCGGCCAATAGAGTGGCCGAAGACTTTTGTCCCCAGCGCGGAATGCCCGGGATCCCGTCGGCGCTGTCGCCCATCAGGGCGAGGAGGTCTGGGATCGAGGCCGGCGATACGCCCCACTTTTCTGCCACGCCGGCCTCATCAATAATTTTGTCGCGCATGCGATCCCAGAGGACAATGCGATCGCCCTCTATTCGCTCCACGGAGCTCGCAACGCTCCAGCGCGCGGCCCCCGTCGCGAGGGCGTCATCCGCTTCAAAGTCGACCATGGGCCAGACCGTAATCCCCAGAGCCTCTGCGGCGGCTTCGGCCAGGGGGAACTGCGCGTAGAGCGCGGCGTCGATTCCCTCTCCGGTTTTGTAGCCGTCGAACAGGTCGTTGCGGAAGGATTCGATCACGTGATCAAACGCAATCGCTACATGGGTGCAGTCCGCCCGCCGCAGCAGCGCAGCCAGGGAGCGGAGCAGACCACGCGTTCCGCCAACCTCCTGGCCAGTGGGGGACGTCGCCGATGGCGCACCGTAGAAGGATCGGTAGAGCTCATAGGTGCCGTCGATGAGGTGGATTTGCATGGGTCTCAGATGGAGTCGAATCCCTTGATCGGTTAGCTTGGGCGGCCACGATAACCATAGCGAGAGCAGGGAGGCGAGGGCGATGGTCAAGATTGTTCTTTATCACAATCCTGGGTGCAGCAAGTCCCGGGGTGCATTGGAGTTGTTGGAAGCCCGGGACTCCGGACTCGAGGTCGTTGAGTACCTCAAAGCGCCGCTCACGAAGCCCCAGCTCGAGGCTCTTCTCGATCAGCTCGAAGGTTCCCCAGATCAATTGGTCCGAAAAGACAAGCACTTCCGGGAGCTCGGATTGAATTCCGAGGATTACAAAAGCCGGGAGGACGTGGCCCAGGTTCTGGTCGATCACCCCCGCTTAATGGAAAGACCCGTAGCTGTGGTTTCGGGCCGGGCGGTGATTGGCCGCCCGCCCGAGAGGGTTCTGTCGCTCCTCGACTAGAAAAGCATCGGGACTCTCGGAATCGGTTTTGCAGTGCCCCAGGGCACGGGGTTTTAAGGGCCTTCAGGGCCCCGAGCCCGGCTGAGGAATTTGCTTTGTCGGGGTTTCCGATTCCCGTAAAAAGCTTGAGCGGAGCCAGAGAAGCGCGCCCGCGCACAAAGGGAAACTCACGAACACTGCGACCAGAAGCACGCTGTGCTCACCGAGCCGGTCGACACCGATGCCCAAGAGCGGACCCAGAAGGAAGAAGGCCCCGCGGAAGACCATGCTGTTGATCGAGAGAAGGCTGGCCCTGTTCCGAGAAGGAATCAGACGCTGCTGGAGATGGTTGAGGATCGGGCCATTGAGCCCCCGGCCCAGACAGACCGCGAAATAGAAAGCAAAGCCCCAAAGCGCGTGGGACAGACCCATGCCCACAAGGCCGAACGAGATCAGAGCGACGCAGAGCCCCAGGGCGGGAAATTGACCCAGGCGTCGGCCACTCATGTCACCCGCCCAGAGACCGAGGGCCACGGTGTAGTTGGCGCATGCCCAGAGGGGTCCGATCCAGGCCGCTGAAACTCCGCCTTTCTCAGCGTATGTCGCCACCATCCAGACGGGCACGAAAGTGCTCATTCCGATCAGGCCCACGACCACGATGGAGGCGCGCAACTGGGGACTGCGCACCATGGCAAAGGAGAGGATCGAACGGACCTCAGACCATGCGCCCGCGGAACTCGGGGGATGCCGGACGGGCTCGACAAGGGCCAGGACGATCAGGGCGTTGGCGCCCCAGAGCGCAGCCTGGAGGTAGAAGGGCAACGGGGCCCAAATGGAGTAGAGAAGGCCAGCCCCCAGGGCGGCGCTGCCCTCGGAAAATGCTCCGATAGAACGAGAGCGACCAAACCAGCGACCGAATTGATCCTCTTGGCCGAGTTCAACGCAGGTCTCGTACATCAGGGCAGAATCGGTTCCGGAACTGAGTGCCAGGGAACACGCAAGCAAGAATTCACCGAAGAGAATCGTCCAAAAGCCTCCGGCACTCCCCAGTACGACCCAGCCCACGGCAGAGCAGGCCGTGGCCCAGCCCAAGGCGGACCGATAGCCGATGCGATCGGCGAGGTAGCCTGCTGGAAACTCGAGGCAGACCATAAACAGGCCAAAGATTGCTTGAATGGTGAAAATTTCGGCCATCGTGAGACCGAGGTCATCGCGCCAATACAGGGGCACGATGGCGATGGGGATCAGCATGCACTGGATGGCGCGGAAGGCGCACAGGAGCTTCAGATTTCTGGCTAGGTCGTGCATTGAGTCTGCTCGATCCTGCTTCGACGGTCGGGCACGGGAAGTCTCCACGGCAGGGCATTGAATCTCGCTTGAAGCGCCGATTTTGACTGGATACCTGATCTCCCTGGCGTGTGCATGGAGGCGGGTTTCGCTCTTTTGGCGATGCGCTCAGATCCGCCGGAGTCCCCCGGTTGGGTGCAGGATTTCTGTTAGGCTGCTGTGTCGCAAGCCCAATCCCAAGCCCAATCCCAAGCCCAATCCCAAGCCCGAAAGGAATCGCACCGCGATGCCCAACCTCGATCACCCGGTCTTTGATGCCGACAATCACTACTACGAAGCGCCGGACACGTTTACGCGGCACATGGATCCCAAGTTGGCTTCCCGGGGTGTTCAGTGGGCGGAAATGAATGGGCGTCATCACCATATAGTGGGCGGAAGAATCAGCCGGGCTGTCACCAATCCGACATTCGACCCCATCGCGAAGCCCGGAGCACTTTTCGATTTCGTCCGGGGACGGGGCGAGGGCAAATCGGCGAAAGAATTGCTCCGCGACCACGAGCCGATTCGCTCGGAGTACCGAAACCGCGATGCCAGGGTCGCTTGCCTAAAGGAGCAGGGGCTCGAAGGGATCTGGCTCTTTCCCACCCTGGGCGTGCTCTACGAAGAACTCCTGAAAGGTGATACCGAGGCCACTGTGGCGACCTTTCGCGCCTTTAATCGCTGGTTGGAGGAAGATTGGGGTTTTGCCTACCAGGAGAAAATCTTTGCCGCACCCTACCTGAGCCTCGCCGATCCAGACGCCGCCATCGCCGAACTCGAATGGGTTTTGCAGCGAGGGGCGCGACTGATCTGTATGCGACCCGCCGCAGTCTTCGGAGGGGAACGCTCCTGGTCCCCCGCGCATCCGCGATTTGACGGCTTTTGGGCCCGGGTCGCCGAGGCGGGAATTACCACTGTGATCCACGCAGGGGACAGCGGCTACTCCTCCCAGGGCTATGCCAATGATGCCTTTAGCGCGGATTTCTCAGGACAGGGCTTTGGCCCCTCGGTCCGGGCCTGGGGCATGGAGAGGGCCGCCCAGGATTTCCTCGCCACGCTGATTTTCGACCGCCTCTTTGAGCGCTTTCCCCGACTTCGGGTGGCCTCGGTGGAGAACGGTTCGGGTTTCCTGCCCGATCTCTTTCGCAAATTGCAGTCTGCGAGCAAAAAGAGTCGGGGCTACTTCAAGGAAGATCCCCTGGAGATCTTCAAGCACCACGTGTGGATCAATCCGTTTTGGGAAGACGACGTCCACGAAATACTGCGCTTCATGGGTCCCGAGCGGGTCATCTTTGGTTCGGATTGGCCGCATATCGAGGGCATGCCAGCCCCCCTGGACTATCTGACTGAACTCGAAGGTCTGGATGGCGAAACCGTGCGGCGGGTGGTTCTCGATAATGTTCGTTCATTGAATACACCGCTGGGGTGAAGCCGACGCGAGCTAGCAGCGTATTATTCGGACCTGTAGGCTCTCGATCTTCTGCCGGCATCTTGGGGATGGGGCCGGGCCGAGAAGAGAAGCGACTGGATCGCTTCTTGGTCCATTTCGGGCCGACCCATAACGGGAATGCGAGGCCGCTTTGACGACACCTTCAATTCCACCCGAGGCGTCCAAGGGCCACGGTTGGTGGCCCTACCTGGGGCCCTATCTCGCCTTCATGGGGGCGGTGGAAATAGCCAGCCGCCTCCCGAATGGAAGCGAAGGCCTGGCTCTGTTCCTCAAGCCCTTGGCACCTCTCCTAGTCATTCTCTACCACTGGCAGAAAGGGGCCTACCCCGAACTCCGGAACCGGGGATTGACGCTCTTGGGGGCGAGCCAGGACATACTCGTGGGGCTCGCGCTCACGGGGGTTTGGCTCGTTCCCTATGTGTTCTTCGATGGCCTACGGCTGGAGGTTCCGGATCCAGGCAGTTGGATACCGGACTTCCTCCGAGCCGACACCACAGACCCATTCGACCCCGGGATGCTCGGCTCCGGGAACGTGATGTGGGTTCTGGCAGCTCGGATGTTTGGCTACGCCCTGGTCACGCCCCTCTTCGAGGAACTCTTTATTCGCAGCTTTGTGATGCGCTATTCCGAGGTGTATTGGGAGCGGGGGGATTTTCGGAACGTTCCCCTGGCCCACTACACTCTGCGAAGCTTCTTGGCGACAACAATTATCTTCAGCATCGGGCATGTACCCTGGGAGTGGTGGGTTGCCGTTCCCTGGGTCGTCCTATCGAATCTCTGGTTCTACCGAAGGCGAAATCTCTGGGCGCTGATCTTGGTCCATGGGGTGACCAATGCGAGCTTGCTCCTGCTCGCGATCTTCGGAGGCGAACTCTTCCGAGACGGCCTGGGTCGGCCCCTGTCGCTCTGGTTCTTCGTCTGAGCCCCTGAGATCGGAGTTCAGGCCGAGCCGCGGTGGCCCAGGCGGATGCGGCGAGCCATCTCGGTGATTTCCATCAGACCCTTCTGCACCGCGTCCTTCATCTGGCCTGCGCAGAAGGCAGAGATCTTTTGTGTCAACCGGGCGAGTTCGGGATAACCCATCCGTTCCGCCTGCCCCGAGAGGATCGCAGCACGCTCCTCGAGTCCTTCGAAATCCGCATTCTGCTCGTCGTCCTGGAGCAAATCGACTTGTTCCGCGAGTCCGACCACGAACTCATGGATCGATTCGTCCAGTTCGGAACACGCTTGGAGGACGGAGTAGACGGGACGTCGGAGAGGGTTATCCATACCCTATCTATCGGAGGGCGTTGACTCGGACTGTAACCCGAACTGAGCGGCCACTCTCCGGTGGACGGGCCGTCTATCTGGACACGAATGCGGGATCGAAAAGAGGCAGAATAATCCGGTCGCCCTGGGAAGATTCCGCTGTCAACAAAAGCTTCCGATCACTTGAAAAATCGGCCAGCTCCCGGGCCGGGTCTGTCGCTGGAAAAATCAGTGAGAGGGTCAGGCTGCCACCGCGGAAATCGACCAAGCGCGCCTTGGACGAAGGAGAGGCGACCTCCTGAAGGCTCAGAACGCCCTCGGAAATCTGATAGGTGAAGCCCCTGTCCTGCTTCAGGGCGCGTTTGAAGTCACGCCGCGCGGTTTCGGGGTGGCGGTGGCCAGGCCGCCTCAGTTCCAGCTTACCCACGATATTGGGCACGCTTTCACCTGTGGCATCCATGCAGCGTGTCGCTGTCCCGGGCTGGATATCGACGAATTCCACGGTGTTCACAGGATCGCGACCCGGCAAGAGCCGTGATTGAACAAGAACCCGGCGAACGCCACGGGTGAGTTCCCCGTCCAAGTCGCACATCAGGGGCGCGCGAAAGCTACCCGCGCCCCACTGGGCCACCAAATCGTTGAGGGTCGGGCCAGTTTGCGCATGGGAGGCCGCTGTCCAGAGGCAGGAGACCAGCAGCATAAGCGTACCCACAGTGAGTCCATGGGGGCGGATTCTCGGCTCGGCGATGACGATTTCGACGGGGCAAGCCATTGCAGTCCCGCTCAGGGGTCGCCCAACAGATCGTCAAAATAGTCAATGGTCCGGGCGAGGCCATCGCGAAGGGGAACGAGCGGTTCCCAGTCGAGATCCTTCCGGGCCCGGGTGATATCGGGCCGGCGACGGGTGGGATCGTCCGGGGGCAGTTCCTTGAAATCCAGGATCGAAGCCGACCCCGTGAGTTCGATCACCAACTCCGCCAACTCGAGCATGGTGAACTCTCCGGGGTTTCCCAGATTAATCGGCCCCGTGACCTCTGCTGGGCTGTTCATGAGGCGGATAAGCCCATCGACGAGGTCGTCGACGTAGCAGAAGCTCCGGGTCTGGGACCCGTCGCCGAAGATCGTCAGAGGGTTTCCCCGCAGTGCCTGAACGATGAAGTTGGAGACGACTCGGCCATCGTTGGCATCCATCCTCGGTCCATAAGTATTAAAAATTCGAGCCACCTTGATCTCGAGGGCCCGCTGGCGGTGGTAGTCGAAGAAAAGTGTTTCCGCGCAGCGCTTGCCTTCGTCGTAGCACGAGCGCGGGCCGATGGGGTTCACATTGCCCCAGTAGTCCTCGGTTTGAGGATGCACTGCGGGATCGCCGTAGACTTCACTGGTGCTGGCTTGAAGGATCGGAATATTCAGCCTCTTGGCGAGGCCCAACATATTGATGGCGCCATGAACGCTGGTCTTGGTTGTCTGGATCGGGTCATGCTGATACTTGGGGGGCGAGGCCGGACACGCGAGATTGAAAAGTTGGTCGACCTCGAGGTAAAGCGGGAATGTAACGTCGTGTCGAATCGATTCGAATTCCGGGTCGTCGATAAAAGTGCGAAAATTGCGCTTAGTTCCGGTGTAATAATTGTCCACCGAAATGACTGGGTGCCCCTTTGCCAGGAGTTGCTCGCAAAGATGGGAGCCTAGAAAGCCGGCTCCACCGGTGACTAAGACTCGCTGCTGGTCGTAGGACTCTGTGGGCATGAGGGCTCCGGGATTGCGTTGAATTTAGATAATACGTCGGAGGGCAGGGTGGTGATGGCCGTGCTCGGTATCGATGGGACACGATTCCTCGGGTTTTTCCCGGATTTGAGATGAGTAGCAGTTGTTCTCAGGTGGATCATCGGTGACTACGCGAGGATTCCTTGATGCGAAAGTCCGACTAACCCTTTCGAAATATTCCCTGCGCCCGGAGGCAGAACCAGAAGTTCCGCTACAGGGGATCCACGATTCCCAGCCGACGCGCTTGAGACGAAGAAAAGCGTGTTTTCGGGTCGTATTTCTCTTTCACAGCGCGAAACTCGCCGAGTCGGGGGTACATGGCGCGAAAATCCTCCGGGCCGAGGGTGCTGTCCTTGGCCAAATAGACCCGGCCCCCATGGTTGACCACCGTGTGGTCCAGAGCCTTGAGCAGGGCCAGGAGGTCGCTGCCGGTATTCGGGAAGTCCAGAGCCAGGGAGACCCCTTCAATGGGGAACGAGAGCGGGGCGGCGTTTGCCGGACCGGTGCTCTTGAGCACCGCCATGAAGGATCCGTGTCCCGCGGCGGTTGTGCGTTCCAGGATCTCAGTGAGACCCTGCCGCGCACTCTCACGGGGCAGCACGATCTGATACTGCAGGACCCCTCTTCGTCCGTAGATTCGGTTCCAATGGCCAACCCGGTCGAGGGGGTAAAAATATCGGTTGCAATGGGAGATCGCGTGTTTCCCACGGTGGGCGCGAAAGAAAGCGGCATTGAAGAGCCGCATGGTGAAGCGGTTGAGCACGGCGCTGGGCCAGTGAAAGGGCATATTCAGACTCAGCAAGCGTGCGTTCGCGTGGGGATTCGACTGGATTCGAGCGGGAAGGTCGCGAAGAAGCGCTGGGTTTGCGCGCAACAGGACAGAGCGACCGAGAGAACGACCCCGGGCCAGGCAGTCTATCCAAGCCACAGCGTATTCGTAGTCTCCGTCACCGCTGTCGATTCGTTCGAGCGCATCGTCCAGGTCCCGGCATCGTTCGGTGTGGGTTTTAACAAAAGCGGTTTCGGTCTTCCTCAGTTGCAAACGAGCAGCGAGCACGGCGCCGGTCAACCCCATGCCTCCCAGAGTCGCCCAGAAGAGGTCAGAATTATCCTGGCGCGAGCACGTCAGGATTGCACCGGTGCCCGTGAGAATCCGAAAATCCAGCAACTGGCTGCTAATGGTTCCGTCCCGATGATGGTTTTTGCCGTGGACATCGGCGGCAATCGCTCCACCGACACTGATGTGCTTTGTCCCAGGCGTGATGGGAAGAAAAAATCCACGGGGAACCGCGCAATCGAGAATATCCGCGAGACTGGCTGAGGCACCACACTCCAGGATGCCCGATTCGGCGTCGAGGTTGAGGGCGGGGTCCAGGCCCGACTGAAGGATGACGCCCCGGGCCTGATTGAGCGCCGCATCGCCATAGCTCCGTCCTTTGCCCCGAGAAATCAGATCCGCCTGGGGTGCGCTGCGCACGATCTCTTGCAGCTCTTCGAGGTTCTGAGGTCGGTAGAGATCGCACATTTGAATCGGATACTGGCCCCAGCCCGACAGTTGGGTCGGTACGAAGGCCGGGTGATCTACCACGTGGCTGCTGCCGCAATAATGATCAGGGCCAAGATGCCAGCGACATAACTCCTGGGGTCTCGCGTTGCAAAGAGAACCGGGTCTTCATCGAGTTCTCCGCGCCGAGCAAGAAACCAAATTCGGGAGATCCAGTAGAACATGACTGGACACATCAGCCAGAGAAGTCCGGGCGTCCGGTAGAGGAGTCGAACATCGGCACTGCTGATAAACAGGCACAGAACGAGCACGGAGATCATGCCGCAGGCAAGCCCCATGGCTTCAACCATCCCGAGATCCCCAACTTCATACGCCCTGCGTGGGATTGACCGACTGCCTTGATTCCGAGCATGAGCCAGTTCGAGATAACGCTTGACGAACGCCAAGCTGAGAAAGAAGAAGGCCGAGAATGCCAGCAGCCAGGGGGAGACCGACACATCCGCGGCGAGGCCCCCTGTTAGAACTCGGTGGGTATAGAGGCCAGCAAGGACCAGCACGTCCAGCAGGAGCGTTTGTTTCAAGTAGAACGAATAGGCAAAGGTCAGCCCTACGTATACCCCGAGCATCAGACCCACCTCGGGGCCGAGCCAGACCAGACAGATCCAGAGGGTGGTCAGGAGCAACGCACTCACGAGACCGATCGCATGGGAGATCTGAAGCTGGCCCGAGGCGATCGGCCGCCGACATTTACTGGGGTGGCCCCGATCGCTCGGGAGATCCAGGATGTCGTTCACGAGGTAACCCGCCGAGGCGACGAGACAGAAAAGAATGAAGCAGAGCAGGGTTTCCTCGAGCCTGGAAGCATCATCGAGTTGGTGGGCAAGAAGGAGAGGGACAAAGACCAAAATGTTCTTCACCCATTGATGGGGTCGCATGGCCTGCACGGCGGAGAGGGCCCAAGGCCGGGACACCTCTTCAATGATTGTCGAATTGGGATGCCTGGAAAGGATTCGAGCGATTCTCGAACCGGCACCCAGCCCGACGGCCTCTTCCGCATCCTCCCAAATGGGTGCATCGGCTTTCGAATCGCCCACGTATGTGAAAGGGCCGGTTCCGATTTCCTCGCGAATTGCCCTGAGTTTCTCGCTGCCCTTCAGGTTGCGGTGGGCATCGCTCGCGAGCACCGTGTCGAAGACGCCAACATGAGCGGCAACGGCATCGACCCAGACTCTTGGGCTGGCGCTGGCTAGGATCAGGCGGCGGCCCGACTCGTTTGCGGTCCGGCACAGTTCGAGGGCCTCGGGCCTGTAGACGAGGAGGGCGGCATTGGGTGTATGAAGCCGGGCGATGCGGTCCTTGAGATGGGCACGTCCACCCAGGAGCCAAATCGGTAGCAAAAGGAACAGCCAGGGCCGCTCCCGCGCCAGTCCGGCCAGAGCTTCCCAGAGGAGATCGCCACGAATCAGCGTACCGTCAAGATCGACGACAAGAGGATTTCGCATACCCGGGGCAGTTTTGGAATCTGGCTTGCTCACAACAGATTGTCACGCTTCACATTGGGTCCTATTTCGATAACGTCAGCAAACGCGGCTGCCGATCGGGCTTGAGTGAACATGGACGAGGGCCTCAAAGACTGGAATCTTGCGCGTGTCGATTATCGCACTTATCGGGCAGAGCGGCCCCAAGCTGAAAATGAATGGTCTGAGAGATCCGCTACGAACGGAAAATCAGAAGGGCGTTGTTTGACACGAGGTAGCCTTCTGGGGACAATCACTTTCCAGGCTTCGGATCAGGGGCCGAATCCTCGCTCAACCCGGAGGGGACCCCCTTTCCGGCCCAGCCTCCAATCCGTCGAGCCAATGGACAAAACACTCACATGAACATCTTGGGCATCTCAGCCTACTACCACGACAGTGCCGCCTGCTTGGTTCGCGACGGAGAGATCGTCGCCGCTGCCCAGGAGGAACGCTTTACCCGGAAGAAGCACGACCACGAGTTTCCGCAGAATGCCGTGGAGTTCTGTCTGGATCGGGCTGGAATCCGAGGTGAGGATCTCGACCTAGTGGCTTTCTACGACAAGCCCCTGCTCAAGTTTGATCGTCTCCTCGAGACCTACATCAGCTACGCGCCCAAGGGCTTCAAGCTCTTTCGCATGGGCATGCCTATTTGGCTGAGGCAGAAACTCTACACGCCGCGAGAACTGGATCGAGGCCTCGGCGGCCAATATAAGGGTCGTTTTGTCTTTACTGCCCATCATGAGTCCCATGCCGCCAGCGCTTTTTTTCCTTCTCCATTTCAGGAAGCGGCTGTTCTGACCCTGGATGGCGTCGGTGAGTGGGCGACCGGCAGCATTGCCTACGGGCAGGACCATCGGCTGGACATGTTGCAGGAAATGCGATTTCCCCATTCCCTGGGCTTGCTCTACTCCGCATTCACATATTTCACCGGATTTCGAGTCAACAGTGGCGAGTACAAACTGATGGGCCTCGCCCCCTACGGCGAACCGGTTTATCGGGATTTGATCATCGAGAAGTTGCTTGACCTCAAAGACGATGGTTCGTTTCGGATGAACATGGACTATTTCGGATTTTGCGACAGCGACGTAATGACCAGTCCGAAGATGGATTCGCTTTTCGGCGGTCCGCCTCGCAAAGCCGAAACAGACATCACCGAGCGCGAGATGGATATCGCGGCGTCGATCCAGGCGGTGACCGAGGAGATAGTGCTCAAGATAGCCGCCCACGCCCACGCGATTACGGGTTCAAAGAACCTGGTCATGGCCGGGGGTGTGGCGCTGAATTGCGTGGCCAACGGTCGCATTCTGCGCGAGGGCCCCTTTGACGAACTCTGGATTCAGCCAGCGGCGGGTGACGCCGGCGGAGCACTGGGGGCGGCGCTTTTCACCTGGCATCAACTTCTGGGTAATGCTCGACAAGCGAATGTGAACGATCATCAATCGGGGTCCTTGCTTGGGCCGAGCTTTTCTGGCGACGAAATTCAAGCCTATCTCGACGAGGTCGGTGCGGTCTATCGCACCTTTGAAGATGAAGCTGAACTGATCGACGTGATTGCCCAGGCCATCGCCGACCAAAAGGTAGTTGGCCATTTCGCAGATCGGGCCGAGTTCGGGCCCCGCGCCCTGGGGAGCCGCTCAATCCTGGGGGATGCGCGCTCCACCGAGATGCAATCTGTGATGAATCTCAAAATCAAATTCAGGGAATCCTTTCGTCCATTCGCCCCAGCCATCCTGCGCGAGAACGTGAGTGAGTTCTTTGATATGCGAGAAGGGGAGAACAGCCCCTATATGCTCTTGGTCGCGCCCGTGAGCAAAAGTAAGAGGCTCAAGGCCCAGGAGGCGATGAGCGGCCGCGGATTGGAGAAGCTCAAGGAGTCTCGTTCAACCGTTCCCGCAATTACCCATGTAGACTATTCAGCGCGGGTTCAGACCATTGACGAGAAACATCACCCGCGATTCTACAAGATCATCAAAAGCTTTGAATCGAAGACCCAGAGCCCAGTGGTGATCAATACCAGTTTCAATGTGCGGGGAGAGCCAATTGTGAATTCTCCTGAGGACGCCTATCGGTGCTTCATGCATACGAACATGGACGTCCTGGTGTTGGAAGATTGTGTCCTTCTCAAGGAAGAACAGCCCGAGGCCAAGGAAGTTGACGCCAGCGCCTACTTGGCCGAATTTGCGTTGGACTGAGATGCCCGAGAGCCAGGAGAAGAGCTTGAGCAAGCTGATCGATCTAAATTTGAGGCCTGACGAAGAGACCCTCCGCCAATTCGGCTGGATTGCCCTGGCGGGCTTTGGGTTTCTGGCCGTCATAGCCTGGTGGGAATTGCTGGTCTTTGGCTTTGGCCTCGGGGCAGCACGTCCCTGGGTCGCAGGGTTTTTCGCGGGATTGGGGGCGCTCGGAGCGCTTTTTTCCCTGGTCTTCCCCAAGGCCAATCTGCCCATCTACGTGGGCCTCAGCGTCGTCGCCTATCCAATAGGCTTGGTGCTCGCGAACGTCATTCTGGGCGCACTTTTTTACGGACTGATCACACCAGTGGGCCTCGTTTTCAGGTTAATGGCGCGTGATTCGCTCAAGCGCAAATTCGAACCCGAAGCGCGAACCTACTGGGAACAATCCAAGAAGAATCGTTCGCTTGAGAGCTATTTCAAGCAGTTCTAATCTCGGTCGGTCTAAAACCGGATGACAGGAAGGAGATGATTCAATGTCGGATCCCAAACCGGATCAGAGTTCCAAAACAGATCAGGCCCAGGGGGAGGATTTTATCGCCCAGGCGAATCAGGCACGCGGAGGACTCGCCAACGAGTTCGTCGACTTCTTGAAGGACAACAAGAAGTGGTGGCTCGCACCCATCATCATCTCCATCCTGGGGCTCGGGTTGCTCGTCATGCTCGGTGGAACCGCAGCTGCGCCTTTTATTTACACGCTCTTCTAGATCTTCGGCGCTCAGGGTTATGGCGAATGTCTTATTCAAAAAAGGCTTCGTCCCTGAATGAAATCATTTCGACAGGGCACCGCGGAGGAACATTTGAGCGATCGGAAGGTCCTCGTCACCGGGGGGTGCGGGTTCATCGGTTCATGTTTCATTCGCTTGCTGCACGAGCGGGAACCGTCGACCGAAATCGTGAACCTGGACCTCCTCACCTATGCGGGAAACCCAGAGAACCTGCAAAGCCTTGAGGACTCCTCCCGTTACACCTGGGTGCGCGGGGATGTTCGGGACGAGGAAGCCATCGATTCCCTGATCGGTGGCGCGGACTGGACCGTGCACTTCGCGGCGGAATCCCACGTGGATCGCTCCACGGCCAGCAAAGCCGGGGCTTTCGTGGATACCAACGTCTACGGCACCTTCGTTCTCCTCGACGCGGTTCGCCGCCTTGCCCCTGAATCGCGATTCCTGCAGATTGGGACAGACGAGGTGTATGGCGATGTGGCTGCGCCGGGAATGCCCGACGAGGGTTCAACCCTCGAGCCTTCCAGTCCCTACTCGGCGTCCAAGGCGGGCGCCGATCACGTGGCTCTTTCGTTTGCCCGAACCCATGGACTGGACGTGATGGTCTCCCGATGCACGAATAATTACGGCCCATTCCAATATCCGGAGAAATTGATCCCGCTCTTCATCACCAACGCCCTCGATTCACTTCCGCTCCCACTCTACGACGGGGGCGGTCAGATTCGCGACTGGCTCCGGGTGGAAGATCATTGTGAAGCGCTACTCCTCATGCTGGAGAAGGGCGAGACGGGCGAGATCTACAATGTTGGCGCGAATCAGGATCCCGAACGGACAAACCTCGCCATTACGCAGATGATTCTTGCCTCGACGGGGGCCTCGGAGTCACTCATCGAGCATCGCCACGGCCTTAGACCCGGCCACGATCAGCGCTACGCGGTATCCACTGAGAAAATGCGAGGGCTGGGCTGGAACCCTCGCGCCGAGATCGAGGAGGGCATCGACGAAACGGTCCGCTGGTATCGCGAGAATCGATCTTGGTGGGAGAAGATCAAATCTGGGGCATACCGAGAATTTTACGAAGCCCATTATGGGCGCTCTATTCCCAAGACCTAAGCCCTGTACCTAAACCCCGTACCTAAGCCCCGGAACCGGGCCGGCCCCGCTCGGGCGATCCGAGTCGCCGATGGGTCAAGGCGGGAATTTCCCGGCGAATTCGCTCGAGTTCCTCTCCCTTGCAATCGGCCAGAATGACTTCTGGGGTGTCCTTTGCCTGGGCCAGAACTCTCCCCCATGGATCAATAATCATCGAGTGGCCATAGCTCGACCGATCCCGAGAGTGTTGCCCGCACTGCGCGGCGGCAATCACGAAGCTCTGGCTTTCAATGGCCCGGGCGCGGAGCAGAATTTCCCAGTGGGCCTTGCCGGTCTGGGGCATGAAGGCGCTGGGGACCGCCAGGTACTGCGCGCCCTGATCGGTGAGTGCCCTGTAGAGCTCCGGAAAGCGCAGGTCGTAACAGATGGACAATCCCACGCCTCCAAAAGCAGTCGGAGCCACCACGGTCTCGGTTCCCGGGGCGAAGTGTTTGGATTCCCGATAGGACTGCGCGCCGAGATCGACATCAAAGAGGTGTATTTTCCGGTAGCGCGAGATTTCCTGACCATCGGGTCCAAAGACCAGGCTTGTGTTGTAGACGCGGGAGTCGCCGGGAATGAGTTCGGGAAAGCTGCCCCCCAGCAGCCAGAGCCCCGACTCGGCGGCGACTTCGGAAAGGAAACGAACCAACTCGCCTTCGGGTTCTTGCGCGCACGGGAAGGGGGAACCCTCTCGGCGCATGAAGGCGAAATTCTCGGGCAGGGCCACGAGGTCGGCTCCCCGGGAGGCGGCCTCCCGTACGCCGGCTCGGGCGTGCTCAAGATTCGCTGCGAGGTCGTCGCTGGAGCACATCTGCACGATGGCGACTTGCATTCGGACCTCCTGGCTGGGGAGTGGGCTGACCGGAACGCGATGAGGGGCGCCCAAGAGCACCGCTTAAGGGGCGCCCAAGGGCACCGCTTAAGGGTGAATGCAAGTCTCAGATCTCCGCGGCTTCGGCTAAGACCTGAACCGACCCGGCTCGACGCCGGTTCGACGAATCACGTCATAGAAGTCCTTGCGATCCTTCTTGGCAAGCCGGGCTGCCCGGCTGATATTGCCCGAGCAGCGCCGCAAAAGTCCCTCGACGTAGCGGGTTTCAAAAGCGCGTTTGGCTTCCTTGAACGAGAGAACCTCTTCCCCTTCGTTGGCGAGCATCAGCGATTCGACGGAGATGGCCCCCGTTCCCGCAAGACGGATTGCCTCCCGGATTCGGGCTCGGAGTTCACGAACGTTCCCCGGCCAGGATTCGGCGAGCAGGGCATTGGTCGCGTCCGTGGTGAACCCCACGGGCTCAATACCTTCTTCTCTGGCGAACTCGGACAGGAAGTGGGCTGCGAGGGGCAGGATGTCTTCCTTTCGCTCGGCCAATCCGTGAACAGCGATGGACTTTACGGCGACCGCCGGGAAAGCCCAGTCTCCGTCGCTCAGTGCGGTCGCAATAATCCGTGTCCGCAGTGGTATCGGGGTTGAGTCTGGGCCCCGACTGAGTTGCTGGGTACGCAAGGCATCGGCGATTCGCTCACGCGCCGCCGGTGCCAAGGCGTCCAGTTCCAGGATCAGCAGGATTCCGCCCTCGGCCTCGGCGAGCCGTCCGCGGGACTGGGCGTCTCCAAAAATCGTCCTAATCTGCTCGTCCTCACTTAGGCCGTTCACCCCGACTTCCACAAGAGGGCCCGATGCCTGCGGGCTCCAACCGTGGAAAGCCCGGGCGATATGACTCCGGCCGCTTCCACTGGGCCCCGAGATCAGCACGGTATCGTTGGATCGCGCCAACCCCGCGGCAAGATCCACGGCGTGCTGGAAGTCGCCACTTGCGACGATCATTCTGTCTGCACGACGGCGCCGATTGCCTAGATCCCCTTCGCCCGGACTTGGCGGCAATGCCGTCGTCGGGCTATTGGATCCATATGTAACGGTAGACGTCCCAGTTTCGTTCTCTGACAAAATGCATGCCCCCAGATTGTCCGCAGGATTCATTCACCTAGAATCTGAACTCAGCCTTTGCGGTCCTATCCGCACACATTTACCCCCATGGGGATAATGTGCGTCCCAGTTGCCTATCTTAGCTCGCAGAATGTGCATTTGGCGACATAAATAAGGGGGAAACATGGGTAGTCGAAGCCCTACACGAGAAAAAACATCGCAAAACGGTACCGTGCGCCTTCTGCCCAGCGAACTCGTGGACCAGATCGCAGCAGGAGAGGTCGTCGAGCGACCCGCGTCGGTGCTCAAAGAACTTGTCGAAAATTCCCTCGACGCCGGGGCTCGGCGTATCCGGGTCGAAATACGAGACGGCGGATCGAGCCTGATAGCGGTGACCGACGACGGACCCGGGATGGAAGCCGAGGAAGCGCGGATGGCCTTGCGCCGTCATGCCACGAGCAAGATCGCGACCCTTGACGACCTCGGAGGAATCGTGAGTTTTGGTTTCCGGGGCGAAGCGCTCCCCGCCATCGCCTCGGTGTCGCGCATGCGGTTGCTGACCCGCTTGGCCGGGCGACCTGCGGGCCATGAAATTCGCATCGAGTCCAGCAAAATTGTCATGGAGCGCGAAGCCGGCTGTCCAGAGGGAACCCGGATCGAAGTCGCCGACCTCTTCGGCCGAGTTCCAGCCCGGCGCAAATTTCTCAAGAAATCCGGAACCGAGTGGGGCCATGCCATCGACTGGCTGGGACGCCTTGCCATGGCCCTCCCTTCGACCCACTTCGAAGTCCAACGCGATGATCGCGAAGCGGTGGTCTGGCCGGAGACATCGGATACCGCTGAGCGGATCGCGGCGGTCCTCGGTGAAGGCCAGGCGCGTTCCCTGGTCCGCATCGAATGGGAAGAGGGTGCGGGACACGTGGAGGCCTATGTCTCGGGTCCCGAAGCCAGCCGCGCCAACGGCAACTCGATTCACCTTTATGTCAATGGTCGACCCGTTCGGGACAAGCTGCTCCGACACGCCGTGAGCCAGGCCTACCGCGACATTCTCCCGCGCGGTCGCTTTCCATTGGCGGTCCTCTTTCTCACGGTTGCCCCGGAGACCGTGGACGTCAACGTTCATCCCGCCAAGTGGGAAGTCCGTTTTGAGAACCCTCGGGCAGTGCACCAACTGGTGGGCCATGCCATTCGCGAAGCCATGGGCGAGCGGGGGTTTCTCTCCGAGCCGCCGCTTGCCGGGGTGCGAAGGGACGGCCCTCAGTCGGGCCGAGTGCCGTCGGGCACGGGGCAGCAGGGCACGGGGTCCCCTGGCGACCCGACCGGCAAAGGGGACTGGCTCTTTGCCCAAAACAACGACGCCGGGGCCGGGGATCGCGTGGCGGAGGGCACGGCTGAGGAAAGGGCAACAGGGGAGGGCGCCCGCCCGGGCTCCACGAGCCGGATCGAATTCTCAAAAATGCGGTTACTGGGCCAACTGAAGGCGCGCTATCTCGTCCTTGAGGCCGAGCAGGGACTGGTCCTCGTGGACCAACACGCCGCTCACGAACGCATCCTCTACGAACATTTACGTGACGCCTGGCTCGATCGAAAGGTTGAGCGCCAGGGGCTCCTAATCCCGGAAACCCTGGAAATTGGCTCGCGTGGGGCGGTGGTCCTCGGGGAATCCTCCGCGCTCATCGATTCGCTCGGATTTGACGCCGAAATTTTTGGGGAATCCTCGGTCTTGATTCGCGCGATCCCGGCGCTTTTGTCCGGGACGGATCCCCGGCGCCTGGTCGGCGACTTGCTCGATGAGTTGGGGCAGGTGGACGTGATTCCCGAGGCAAGCGCTACCCAAACACGAATGCTCCCCGACGCCGATCGGCTCTTCGCCACCCTCGCGTGCCACAGCGCCCGTCGTTTCGGGGATCACCTTCCCGAGGCCGAGCAGCGGGCGATTCTTAACGGGCTGGACGCGATTGCGTGGGCGCCCACGTGTCCCCATGGCCGTCCCGTGGCGGCGCATTTGGGACTGACTGAACTCGCCGGCCGCTTCGGACGTCATTGACGCCGGGCACGGCGCGAGTAGGATTGCGCGCCGGCCACTCGTGAGGACGCCGAAGGAAAACCATGCAGCCTACTCCCGAGAAAACCCCCCAGCAGGTTTCCGTTGTCGTTGTGACGGGCCCCACCGCATCGGGCAAAACCGAACTCGCAATTCGCCTGGCCGAGCATTTTGGCGGTGAGGTGGTCAACGCGGATTCCATGCAGGTCTACCGGTACATGGACATCGGCACCGCCAAGCCCTCTCTCGAGGAGCGGGGCAGGGTGCCACATCACCTCTTTGACGTGGTGACTCCGGACCTGGAATACAGCGCCGGCCGCTACGCAGAAGAAGCACGCACTGTGGTTCAGGCAATCCACGAGCGAGGCCGAATCCCTGTGCTGACGGGGGGCACAGGGCTTTATATCCGCGCACTCCTCCACGGCCTAATTTCCACCGGCGCCGCTGAACCGGCACTCAGGGCACGCTTGGAAGCCGAAGCCGAGGAGGCCCGAGCGAGCGGCGATCCGGATTTGCTCCACCAGCGCCTCGCCCGGTTGGATCCCCAGGCTGCGGCCTCGATTCACCCCCACGACACCCGCCGCACGATTCGAGCGTTGGA
>LWDU01041004.1_pt1 | contig 53288 bp, 45 predicted proteins | sample 727161 | NCBI WGS metagenome assembly LWDU01 (sample SAMN04566230, study PRJNA314399) | hydrothermal vent metagenome | isolation source: deep sea hydrothermal plume seawater | place: Mexico: Gulf of California, Guaymas Basin | collected 2004-07-11
GATCGTTGACCATCCCCCGCCCGAACTGGATTCAACTCGATATATCGGCTACACGTTAACAGATAGTTCTCGCTATCAAGCAGTGTGGCTTTAAAAGCCTACAGGAATACTTGACCATTACAGGACTGTAATGGTCAGTTAAACAAAGCTAACATTCAGGTTGCCATAGATAATTTGCATAGTGGGACAGTTTCTCTATCTAATCCTGAGCCTAAAAATATATTTCCTAAACCCTGCAAGCCCTTATTTTAATCTTATCTTTTTTTACTGTCCTTATGCGCCAGTGCCGATGATTCAGTTTTTTAAAGCCTTCTTAGTGCAATTTAAAATTGTTCGCGATGTCCGCTAATAGCAAAACATATTAGGTTAAATTTTTGTCATTTTACCGAGTACTGTTCCATCAGTTTATTTTGCACACGAAAAACATCATCTTCAGGTACACACTGCACATAACTACCATCACTTTGCATAAGCCAGGCCTGGGAATTATCTTGTAAATAACAGTCCAGATCATCTAAAATTCGCTGTTTTAAGCGTTTACTTTCAATAGGAAAACCAACCTCCACCCGCCTAAACATATTACGGCTCATTAAGTCCGCACTGGATGCAAAAACCTCTTGATTTCCGCCATTTTCAAACATATACACCCGGGTATGTTCTAGGTAACGACCAATGATCGAACGTACTTCAATATTATCGGAAACACCTTTGATACCTGGCTTTAATGAGCAGATCCCGCGCACAATCAGCTTCACTTCAACACCTGCCTGGGATGCTCTATAGAGTGCTTGCATCGCTTTGCTTTCGACCACAGAATTGACTTTGAAAACAATTTTCGCGGCTTCGCCTTTTTTGGCAAAATCAATTTCCCGCTCAATTTTAACAATCAGTCCCTTATGCAAGGTAAATGGCGATTGCAGTAATTTATTTAGCTTGGTGACTTTGCCTAGGCTGGTTAACTGGACAAATATCTTTCTTACATCTTCGCCAATTTCTTTGCTCGAGGAAAACAAGCCATAATCTGTATAGAACTGCGCCGTCTTCGGGTGATAGTTTCCTGTCCCTAAATGCACATAGTCCTTAAATTTCTTGCCTTCTTTGCGTACTACCAAGCACATTTTGGCATGTGTCTTGAAACCTACAACGCCATACACGACATTCACCGCCGCATCTTGCAATTTTGCCGCCAGGGTAATATTGGCTTTTTCATCAAAGCGAGCACGTAGTTCAATCACCACAGTCACTTCTTTCCCACCTCTTGCCGCTTTCAGCAAGGCGTTAATAATCGGCGAGTCGGAGCTGGTTCGGTACAAGGTCTGCTTAATCGCCAATACATCTGGGTCTACCGCCGCCTGACGTATAAATTCTACCACCGGAGAAAAAGACTCATAGGGGTGATGGAGCAATATATCCTGCTTTTTAATGGCCTCAAAGTAATTCTTATTCCTTGCCAGTTGTGCGGGTATCGAAGCTTTATAAGGTGTAAACTTTAAATCCGGACGCTCAACCAGCTCATAAATCTCTTGTACTCGACTCAGGTTCACCGGCCCATCTACTAAAAAAACCTGATCATCAGTAATACCAAAGCGCGCAGCTAAAAAGTTGACCGTGTCATCAACACACTTACCATCAATTTCCAGACGCACTTCGTCGCCATAGTTACGCATCGCTAATTCGCCTTCTACCGCGTTCAGCAAATCATCAATTGCATCATCATCAACATACAGATCACTATTGCGAGTAACTCGGAACTGGTGGCAATACTTGACCGACATGCCATTAAATAGCTCATCAATAAAGGCATGAATAATCGAGGATAAAAATACAAAATCATGCTCACCGCCCCCTGTTTCCTCACTAGGTAAGGGAATAATTCTCGGTAAAGCTCTGGGCGCCTGTAAAATAGCACGGCCACTATTCCGGCCAAAGGCATCTTTGCCGGTTAAGAAAATAATAAAGTTTAAACTCTTATTTAATATGCGTGGAAATGGGTGCGCTGAATCCAGTCCAACGGGTGTTAATATGGGCTGCAACTCTTCATGAAAAAACTTCTTCAGCCATTGTCTTTGTTTATCAGTCCAATCATCCCGGCGAATAAAGCGAATATCTTGCTCCGCCAATTGAGGAATCATCAAGTCATGTAGAACCCGATATTGCTCACTGACTAATTCATGCGCTTTAACACTTATCGCTTGCAATTGTTCGCGTGCATTCAAACCATCGCACGCCGTTACATGGGGATCTATTTCTGCGATCTGAATGACGCTGGCAACTCTGACTTCATAAAATTCATCCAGATTAGAGCATGATATACATAAGTAATTTAAGCGTTCTAATAATGGAATATTCTCATCTTTTGCCTGCGCCAGCACACGATCATTAAACTCTAACAGACTAAGTTCTCTGTTGTAATATAAAGATGGCTCACTTAAATCAATATCCTCTAGCTCTTGTTTATTTTCAGCCATCGTTTTATTTACTCTTTTCTATTATCCTGGGAAATCGGTTATTTCTAGTTTCTAGGAATATTTAAGTTTAGTCTAATCCGCTCTGGGTATAAATCCTCGGTTTCCTTGTAACCCGCCGGTATGAAGAGCAATTATTTTTTGCCCTGGCTTAAAATACCCTTTTCTTATTAAGTCATAAATTCCATACAGCATTTTACCAGTATACACAGGCTCTAATTTAATACTATGTGTGCACTCAAACTGGTGTATAAAAGATAGCAAGTCGGGGTTTATTTTTGCAAAACCACCAAAGTGGTATTGTAAATGAATAAACCAATCCGAATCATGAGAGTCTCTGGATTTCAAAAAATTCTCCACCTCATCAATTAAAAAGCCAGCCCCCTTTAAAGCAGAAAAACCAAGCACGCGCCTGTTTTCATCAGCGGCTCCGATAAGCCCTGCCATAGTGGTTGCGGTCCCGCAGGGCACACACAACACATCATAGTCTAGCTCAATTTCATCAACTAGCTCAGCAACGCCCTGTAATGCTAGATCTAAAGCACCTCCTTCAGGTAACCAATACTCTCCGTGCTGTATGCCAGGTAGGTCGTTATGTTGTTTGTAGGTTCGAAGCTGACGATATTCACTACGCGAGACAAACTCTAAGTCCATCCCCCATTCCTGCATATCTTTTAAGCTTGGACTCAATACTTTGGGCCGTTCACCTCTGATTTTTCCTAGCGTTTTTATACCCAGATTGTTTCCGACATACGCCAGGGCATGTAAATGATTAGAATAAGCGCCACCCATGGAAATAATCTTCTGGGTATTTAAAGCTAAGGCGTGCTGCAGAATATATTGTAATTTACGCCATTTATTGCCCGAAATAACCGGGTGTAATAAATCATCGCGTTTTAGCCAAAGTTCTATCCCCTGCTCTTTTATAAATGGCTCTTCAATTTTTGCTAATACTGACACAGCCATTTGTTGATTTAGTTCAATAAGCTGTTGAATCATTTTCCCCTTACTTACGTTAACCTAAAGAATAAGGTATCTGGAAACACACATCATCCATCCGTGCTGGTCTTTTTGTTTATCATAAGCACTGTAGAAATAGTTCCGTAGCCAGGCATGCGACTTTTACTACAGCACTGATGACAAATAAAAACCCTGCCCAAATATTGGATGGTTATTTAGTTCCAGGTGCCTAAAAGATATTAACATGGATAGAGCCAAGCTTGCTTAAGCACTGTATAAGAACCCTATCTCAGGCAAAAAAAAGCCCCCTATACCTAATTGATATGGGGGGCAAAATAAAGAGCACTTAGGACCTTCTACACGAGGAAGCATGTAAATTTTAAATCTAAATCATATTTATGCTTAAATCCAGCACTTGAATAAAGTCTATACATTGGTTAACAAGGGCCTTGCTGCAATATTACTTAAAACAGTTGCACTGGCAAACAATACCGTTGATATAATAAACTGACCTGAGATAAAGCCCCAAAGTCCGGCAATAAACAAAGTCGCCGTAGTTATGCCTTTATTAAGATTGGTCATGTAAATATCCTGTAAAATAAGCTCTGAAAAGTGCTATACATTTCACCTTTCATTTGCTGGCTATTTTACATGTGCTAAACAAAACAACAATACACCAGTTTTTGAACTAATTATTTTCAATATAGAAACAAAAGAAGCCCGCTATGTTAGAAGAAGAACTCAGCCTCACCCTGGAAGAAAAAACGACGGATGCCTACGAAAAACTTATCGACAATATGCCTTCGATAGGTATTATCAGTCGCAAGAAAAGGATTAAAGGCTATATAGAAATCACCGAAATTGCACAATACATGATTACTAGTGAAGAAATTACAGATGATAGCGCATTCTATATTTTCTCTATTATGATGCGCAAATGCTCTAATTTTAACAAAGCCACGATGATGACCGCGCTTAGTCTAGAATCCATAGGGGAAGCCGTATTTTCACCGATAGGTTTAAAATTTATCATAGAAGTACGCCGCACGCTAAACTTACCTACTACGCAGCATAGCAATGATGAAGCTACAGTCATTGAGGAAAAATTGATTAATGATGGCGAAGACCAGCCTAATCTCCCGCCTGACACACAGCAACGGGATTAAAACTGGACTTCTCAATACAGCTCATAGATACTTAACTAATGACCGTGCACGAAATAATTTAAGCAACTGACTTGCCTCTTTATCCGTCTTCTGTGCTGCAGAAACAGTTACGTAGCTAGCTAGCTATGCTGCTGTTTCTACGCCCCTGTATCAAGAACTGGGCAGGCTTTGAATGCGAATAAACCCTGCGCCAGATGCTCAACTTATTCCGTACGCGTTCCTAACCATACTTATAACACTCACTGGAGAAACAAAAATGGGATTTATGCAAGGCAAACGCGTATTAATTGTTGGCTTAGCCAGCAATCGTTCAATTGCTTGGGGTATTGCGAAGGCAATGTACCGTGAGGGCGCTGAACTCGCCTTTACTTTTCAAAATGAAAAACTACAGGGCCGCGTCGAGAAAATGGCGGCAGAATGCGATTCTAATATTACCATTGAGTGCGATGTCAGCAGTGACGAGCAAATCGACAAGGTATTTACTGAATTAGGCAAGCAGTGGGATGGCCTGGATTGTATCGTACACTCCGTTGCCTTTGCACCAAGAGAAGCGCTAGACGGTGATTTTGTTGCCGCAACAACACGCGAAAACTTCAGAATTGCCCACGATATTAGCTCTTACAGCTTTACCGCTTTAGCCAGTGCAGGGCGAGAAATGATGGCGGGCCGAAATGGCTCATTACTAACGCTTAGCTATCTAGGCGCTGAACGTGCAATTCCGAACTATAATGTGATGGGGGTTGCCAAAGCGAGCCTGGAAGCAAACGTCCGCTATATGGCGGTTGCATTAGGTGCTGAAGGAATACGGGTGAATGCTGTGTCTGCAGGACCTATTAAAACATTAGCGTCGGCCGGCATTAACAACTTCAAGTCAATGCTAAGCAAAGCAGCTGACACTGCACCATTAAAGAAAAACGTGACTATCGATGAAGTCGGCAATGTCGCTGCTTTTCTTTGCTCTGATCTAGCTTCTGGTGTGACTGGCGAGATCACTTATGTAGACTGTGGTTACAATATTGCAGGGATTGCCGCTTCCTGAAAACTCATGTAGAGCGGGCTTCAATCCGCTACTTTGAATCGCCAATAGCGGACTAAACAAAGTCCGCTCTACACGTGTTTTATGTATTCTGCACTACAATATTAGGGAATTTACTACTATAATCCTTACTTTTCAGCGCTAATTTAGCAGCCATCTTGCGCGCAATTTCTTTGTAAATTTCAGTCGGTCTGCCATCTGGGTCAGAAACAACGGTTGGCCTGCCAGAATCGGCGAATTCGCGTATGTGTATATCTAAAGGTAGAGATCCTAATAATTCAATATTATTTTTCTCAGCCATTGCCATTCCTCCCCCCGAGCCAAAAATAGCTTCCTCATGACCACATTCGCTACAAATATGCATACTCATATTTTCTACAATGCCTAATACAGGCACATTCACTTTTTCAAACATACCCAAGCCACGCTGAGCATCGATCAAAGCAATATCCTGAGGAGTAGTCACGATTACAGCGCCGCTGACCGGAATTTGCTGTGACAGTGTTAACTGGATATCGCCTGTGCCCGGTGGTAAATCAACAATCAGATAATCTACATCTGACCAGTTTGTATCATTTAATAACTGCTGTAGGGCATTAGTTACCATAGGCCCCCGCCATATCATCGGCTGATCAGGCTCGATTAAATAACCTATGGAGATCGTCTGAATACCATAGGATACTTTAGGCATCATGGTCTTATTATCCTGGCTATCAGGATAGCCCGATAAACCGAGCATGGTCGGAATACTGGGTCCATAAATATCAGCATCTAGAATTCCTACACTGGCTCCTTCTGCTGCTAAGGCTAAGGCCAGATTGACCGAAGTAGTTGACTTACCTACCCCCCCTTTCCCCGAAGCTACAGCGATAATATTTTTGATATTATTAATCGGTTTGAGTGAGTTTTGCACACCATGAGCAACGATATTAACGCTAATATGAACGTCAACAGAACTGACACCCTCCAGCGCTTTTATCTGTTCGGTAATTTGCTGCTTGAAGCCAGCAATAAAACTTTTTGCCGGATAGCCTAATTCAATATCAACTTGCACACGTCCATCTTGCACAGTTATTGACTTTACTGACTGCGCACTGACTAAATCGGTTGCTAAATTAGGGTCTATAATATTTTTTAAGAGGTTTTCTATATCTGCTTTTTCAATCATCGACATTTTAGCTACTCCATAGCAGCAGTGTTAAAATAAGTTAATAACCAAGTATTTTACTTGGCTATTGCCTGACTTTCTAGTTTCCTATTCAAAACCAGATTTCTGGTCGGAATAATATAGTATTTTGTGCCATAATAGTGAGTTATTTTAGCCGCCCATCCCAAGCAGACTTTAATCTTTATGTCAGATCGTAAAATTCTCATTACCAGCGCACTGCCTTATGCTAATGGCCCTATCCATCTTGGCCATTTAGTTGAATATATACAAACTGACATTTGGTCTCGCTTTCAAAAACAACGCGGTAACCAATGCTATTATGTTTGTGCCGATGATACACATGGCACGCCTATTATGCTAAAAGCTGACCGTGAGGGAATTAAACCTGAAGATTTAATTGCCCAGGTAGGCCAGGAACATTTGTCTGACTTTAACGAGTTCAACATACAATTTGATAATTACCACAGCACGCATTCGGCAGAAAATAAACATTTTTCCAGCTTGATATATGAGCGCCTGCGTGACGAGGGTCATATTACTTCACGTAGCATCACCCAAGCATACGACCCGGTGAAGGAGATGTTTTTACCGGACCGGTTTATTAAAGGCGATTGCCCGAAATGTGATGCCAAAGAACAATATGGTGATAACTGTGAGGTGTGCGGAGCGACTTACTCCCACACAGAATTAAAAAATGCAATCTCTGCTGTTTCAGGCGAAAAACCGATAGAAAAAGACTCAGTACACTACTTTTTCAAGCTTGCTGATTTTAATGACATGTTAAAAACATGGACTACGACTGAAGGCCATTTACAAACAGAAGTCAGCAATAAGCTTGCCGAGTGGCTGGAAGATGGATTGAAGGAATGGGATATTTCCCGCGATGCGCCTTATTTTGGATTCGAAATACCAGATGCACCCGGCAAATATTTTTATGTCTGGCTGGATGCTCCCATTGGCTATATGGCAAGTTTTAAAAACTTCTGCACCAAACAAAACCTGGACTTCGATGAGTTCTGGGCAAAAGATAGCAACACCGAGCTATATCATTTTATCGGCAAAGACATCATCTATTTTCATGCCTTATTCTGGCCAGCTATGCTTAACGGTGCAGGCTTTAGAACCCCGAGTGCGGTCTTTGCTCATGGTTTCTTAACTGTTAATGGCGAAAAAATGTCTAAGTCACGCGGGACTTTTATTAAAGCCCGGACTTATTTAGACCACTTAAACCCTGAATATCTGCGTTACTATTTTGCGGCTAAGCTGAGTGCTGGTGTCGACGATATTGACTTGAACTTTGAGGATTTTAGCCAACGGGTCAATTCTGATTTAGTAGGTAAGGTTGTTAATATTGCCAGCCGTTGTAGCGGCTTTATTAAAAAACGCTTTGACGGTCAATTATCTGCTCATTGCTCGGAGCCTGAATTATTCCAGCAATTTATAGTAGCAAATGAGGAAATAGCTGCTTTATATGAAGCTCGTGAATATGGTAAAGCGATGCGGGAAATCATGGCACTAGCAGATAAGGCCAATCAATATATTGATGAGAAAAAGCCCTGGCTGATCGCTAAAGAAGAAGGTAAAGATCAAGAGTTGCACGATATTTGCTCCATGGGTATTAACCTGTTTCGCTTACTAATTGCTTACTTAAAACCCGTACTCCCCCAGCTGGCCTTAGAAAGTGAAGATTTCTTAAATATTCCTGAGCAAGTTTGGCCTAGTGCGAGCGAACCTTTAACCAACCATATTATTAAGCCCTTTAAAGCATTAATGACGCGTGTTGATGAGACTAAAGTTGCCGCTATTGTAGAAGAGTCTAAAGAAAACCTGGCAAAAATTAGCGAACTCGCTGTAAAAAAGTTTGAGCCTATCAGTGATGAAATCGAATTTGATGATTTTGCAAAAATTGATTTCCGCATCGCTAAAATCATTAAGGCCGAGCACGTTAAAGGTGCTGATAAATTATTACAGTTAACTGTCGATATAGGCGATGAAACTCGCAATGTGTTTGCTGGAATAAAGTCAGCTTATAACCCCGAGGATTTACAAGGCAAATTAACCGTTGTTGTCGCTAACTTAAAACCCCGAAAGATGAAGTTTGGCATATCTGAAGGTATGGTGCTGGCGGCAGGACCTGGTGGCAAGGATTTATGGGTATTGCACCCTGATGATGGAGCCGTTGCCGGGATGCGGGTTAAATAATTTCCCAGAATAAAAGTGTAACTTGACAAGACTCAATACCAACGAGGCCTGTCGGGTTACTTCAACTCAATCTCACTTGACAACCTAACCCAGCCCCACATTTATTTTAAGCAAAAAAAAGGCCTACAAAGTAGGCCTTTTTCTTAACAAGCGTAATAAATATTAAGCTTCTATTTCAGCAAGACGACCTGCTAATAACTCTTCTAAAACGACCAGTGCTTTTTCGAAGCCCTGAATACCTTCAGTCAGTTTTTCAGTTGCCATAGGGTTTGCAGCATGCATTCTATCAAATGTTGCTTTATCAACATTGATTTCAGTTATATCCATACCTTGCGCTTTAGCAGCATCTAATTTAACTGGCAAGTTACCTTCAGTAGATTGTAATTCATCTAATAATCCTGGAGAGATTGTTAGTAAATCACAGCCTGCTAATTCAGTAATTTCACCAATATTACGAAAGCTTGCACCCATTACTTCAGTTGTAAAACCGAATTTTTTGTAATAGTTGAAAATTTCAGTCACAGAAACAACGCCTGGATCTTCAGCTGGCTCGTATGAATCACGACCACTATCTTTTTTGTACCAGTCAAGAATACGTCCGACAAAAGGAGAGATCAAAGTAATGCCATTTTCAGCACATGCGATTGCTTGATGTAAACCAAATACCAACGTTAAATTAGTATGGATACCTTCTTCTTCAAGTACTTTAGCAGCCTGAATTCCTTCCCATGTTGCAGCAACTTTAATCAGGATACGCTTACGGTCAACACCTGCAGTTTCATACTGTGCGATTAAATCACGACCTTTAGCAATCGTAGCATCAGTATCATAAGATAAACGCGCATCAACTTCAGTAGAAACACGACCAGGTACGATTTCTAGAATTTTTAACCCGAAAGATACAGCTAAACGGTCAAATGCTAATCCTGCTACTTCTGTAGTAGAAGCAGACGCACCTAATGTAGTACGCGCTGCGGTTAATGTATCATCAACAATAGCCTGATATTGTGGCATTTGCGCTGCAGCGGTAATCAATGAAGGATTAGTCGTTGCATCACGCGGTGTAAATTTTTCAATTGCACCGATATCACCGGTGTCAGAAACAGCAACAGTTACTGCTTTAAGTTGGTCTAAATAATTAGCCATTGTAAGGTACCTTTATAGATTGTATTTAAATAAAATAAGTTATCACTCTTTACTGTGATAACTGATACTGATTAGATTGGAAAATCTGGGCCATTTACGAAATCTATTGCGATTTCATCCCGGATAACATACTCTTGATGAATGTTGTATTGTTTAAAAAATGTAACTACTCAGCGTGTTTTTTAAAAATAAAATGGCTGGAGGAGAGTAGGACGGGCAAAACGCAGCATACCTATCAACAATTGTTTAGATGGGCACGTAAACTTTTCCCATCCTACTTAAATATCAAAGTATTACGATATTAAAATACGCTGAGTAGTTACAAAAAATAAGCTAAACAACAGCGGCCAAAACACTAAGCCGGAGAAGATAAATCTGCTTTGCTTAATTGCACTGTAAATTAAGCAAAGCAGACTTGAATATATGACATCGCTTTGTATTGTAATTATTACTTTCGGCTTATGGGCTAAAAGTAATAATTACAAAGCGAATTTATCCCGTAAGAACTACACGATAAATTGTTTAGGCAACTACCTGTTTTTCTGCAACGGCTTGTTTAGCAATATACTTTGCAACGCTACTGGTCAAAATTGTAGGTCTGCTTTCTAAGTATTTAGTCACACTTGATGGTGGAATAATAACAACTTCAGGCTTATTTTTATCGGCTAGAGATTTATTAATCACATATCTATCAACACTGCTTACCTGAGCATCTGCACGGTTAAATAAATATCGTGCAACACCTGTTAAAACAGGCTTATTCTCAACCACAGTTGATAAATATTTAGCTACGCCGGTAAGAGCTACCTTTGCTTCTTGAGCATCTCTTATGACTTGTTCCTGATGCTCAACATATCTGGCCACACCACTTAATTCTTCATTTTCTGCACTCATCAAGCTCTCCTCTATTTTTCTTAGTTCTATTGCTTCATTGATACGGGCATTTATCACGTCCTTCTCAGCACTAGTTAACTCTATCGAGTTAGCATTGTGAGTACTGATATACTCAGCAACACCACTTACTTTTTTTGTGTAACTACCTTGCCCAACAGGCTTATCGCTTTGAGTTTGTATATACTTAGCTACACCTGTTAAACCCTCATCTGAAGATGAGGATATTTCATCACGATAGATATTTTGACTAGTTTGTTTACTGGAAAAAATACCAGATAAAAATCCCATTCAATTACCCTCGCTTTTGGTTACGCATATATTTTTCTACACCCGTTACATTTTCAGAAGCTGCTTTTTTTGCGGCTACAACTCTTCTTGCAACATACTTTGCAACACCCGACTTAGGTGCAGTCTGGTTTGCTTCTAAATATTTATCAACACTAGAAAGTTTAGGTACTTTATTCTGTAGGTATTTAGCTACGCCACTTACACCATCAGCATTACGAAAACCTCCAGAATTTGTCTGTCTTCTAACGCCAGCAGTCTTTTTAGGCTTAGCAGACCCATTAGCTTGTTTACTATAAAGAAAACCTGCAACGCCTAAAACAACGATAGCAAACAATGGATTCATTGACGAATCTTCAGCACTCGCAGTTTCTGCACTACTTTCTGTTACTGCTGCAGTAGCAGTCGATTTTCTTGTAAAAGCCGATTTATTAGCTTCTGATCCAGTCTTATGTTTGTAATCTTCATCGATATACAATACTTCTGGCTGAAAAGTCGCTGCAGGATAACTTGCATCTGGCTTTGCTTTGTTACTGCTCGAAGAGCTTGCAGAACTAGATGATCCTGAACTTTGATGCTGATAGCTTTCATCTTGATAAACAACTTTGGGTTGAAAATCAGACGCTGGGTATTGAGTACCTGCTGTCACGAAAGGACTAGCTAATAACAAGGCAGCAAATATGCCTTTTTGTACATTATTTTTTTTCACGCAATTCACCTATAGGTAGTAAGAATCGAATAAGCCACGGACTGAGTATAACTAATCCGTGGCTATTCGTAAACTTGGAACTGTATCTTAACTTTAGACTACACTACTTCTTTTACAGTCTTAACTACATTATCAACTGTGAAGCCAAAATGTTCCATCAATACACCACCTGGCGCAGACTCACCAAATGTATCGATACCAACAACAGCGCCATCTAAACCAACATACTTACGCCAGAAATCAGTCACACCAGCTTCAATAGCAATACGTTTTACGCCTGGCGTTAATACGCTATCTTTATAAGCCTGATCTTGGCGATCAAACACATTAGTCGATGGCATAGAAACAACGCGTACATGGATGCCTTCAGCAGCTAATACTTCTTGTGCTTTAGCAGCTAAATCAAGTTCAGAACCTGTGCCAATAATGATAGCTACAGCACTGCCTTTAGCTTCTGATAACACATAGCCACCTTTGCGTATTGCAGCAAAATCCGCCGTATCATGTTTACGCCCAGGAATTCCCTGACGACTAAGCACTAAGCTAGAAGGTCCATCCATACGCTCAACAGCAGCAATCCAGGCAACAGCAACCTCTGTAGAATCAGCAGGACGCCAGACATCCATATTAGGGATGTAACGCATTGCCGATGTATTTTCAATAGGCTGATGAGTAGGACCGTCTTCACCCTGACCGATAGAGTCATGAGTTAATACAGCAATCGTACGAATTTTCATCAATGCAGCCATGCGGAACGCACTTTTTGCATAGTCAGAGAACATATGGAATGTGCCGCCGAATGGAATTAATCCACCGTGTAATGACATGCCGTTCATGATTGCGTACATACCAAATTCACGTACACCATAAGAGATGTAATTACCTGGCTTTTTACCATCAACATGCGTGAAACTATCACAACTAGTTAAGTTAGAACCTGTTAAATCTGCAGAACCACCTAAAAACTCAGGTAATAAAGGAGCTAATGCTGCGATTGTTTTTTGTGAAGCCTGACGTGATGCTAAGTTAGCCGCAGCGTCATTAGTTTCAGCAATTATTGCATCGGTTGCTGCTTTCCAGTTAGCCGGTAAGTCACCCGCCATACGCCGTGTAAATTCTGCCGCTTCTGCAGGAAAGTCTTTAGCATAGGCTGCAAATTTTGCATCCCAGCTTTTTTCAGCTACTGCACCTTTTGCCTTGCCATCCCAACCTGCATAAACATTTGCAGGAATTTCGAACGGAGCCGACTCCCAGCCTAACTCTTTACGTGTTAATGCAACTTCTTCATCACCCAAAGCCGCACCATGACAAGCATGGCTACCGCTTTTATTAGGTGAACCAAAACCGATAATTGTTTTACAGCAAATTAATGAAGGCTTATCTGTTACTTTTTTAGATTCTTCAATGGCTGCATTAATTGCGTCAGCATCATGACCATCAACAGAGATTACATGCCACTGATAAGCTTCGAAACGCTTAACCGTATCATCTGTGTACCAGGCATCAATATGCCCATCAATTGAGATGTTATTGTCATCCCAAAAAGCAATTAATTTACCTAATCCCCATGTACCAGCTAAAGAACAAGCTTCATGAGAAACGCCTTCCATCAAACAACCATCACCTAAAAATACATAAGTGTTATGGTCTACGATGTCATGCCCTGGCTTATTGAATTCGTTTGCCATTAGCTTTTCAGCCATTGCGAAACCAACTCCATTGCTGATGCCTTGGCCTAGAGGACCTGTGGTTGTTTCAATACCAGGTGCATATCTATACTCAGGGTGACCCGCACATTGTGAGTGTAGTTGACGAAATGATTTTAATTGGTCCATTGGCAGGTTGTAACCTGTCAGATGTAACAACGAATAAATCAACATTGAGCCGTGACCATTGGATAAAACAAAACGGTCACGATCTGCCCATTCAGGATTCGTCGGGTTATGTTGCATGTGGTCATTCCACAATACTTCGGCTATATCAGCCATACCCATTGGTGCACCAGGATGACCTGATTTTGCTTTTTGAACAGCATCCATGCTTAAAGCGCGTATGGCGTTCGCAAGTTCTCTACGCGAAGACATATAGTTCTCCAGAGTTTTATAAATTATTAAACGAAAAATAGACATGAGTTTTCGTCATGTCTATTTGTGTGATTCTCGCTAGCAGTAAAAAAAACGAGCGGCAAAAGCCACTCGTTTATTGTGCTATTCCATGTTGGCGTGCCTTTCTCTCATTTTTTCTTCTGGAATTTCTTTTTTCCAGATAAGATGCGAGATAACAGATTCCAAGAAGCATAAGGTAGATAGTTCAAAAACGGTCCCCATCGGCATGCCCTTCACTGTTTTATACAGATCTTGCTTACCAATTTGGAACACACCATCAGCTAGATCACCAATGGTTGATTCCGCTTTTGAACAAATCAGGACAATTTTTGCACCCACGCTTTTTGCTTTATTAGTAAATGCAACTAATTGCTCTGTTTCCCCTGAGCCAGAGATGATGATTAACAAATCACCTTCTTTAATGCTGGGAGTAACAATTTCGCCTACCATACTAACGTCGTAGCCACTGTGCATTAATCGCATACCCAGAAAGTTCCCGACTAGTTTGGAACGACCGGCGCCTGAGATAAATATCCGCCTGGCACCGTCAAACATGTCTGTCATTTGTTCTGCGTACGAAAGATCAGTTGCATCAAGAATCTCTGAAATCTTATTGACGACCAAGTTTTGATGGTCTTGTTGCCACATATTGTTGCTCCGCTTTATGCTGCGTCTACTAATTCACGTAGTTCACGAGCAGAATCAGCAGGAGAATCAGCTCCGTAGATAGCTGCACCAACAACGATGATATCTGCGCCTGCGCGAACTACATCTTGAATTGTAGATGAGTTAATACCACCAGCAACAGAAACACGAACGTTTAAACCTAGGTTAGCAATCATTGCTAAATCATCAAAAGGTGTGTCGCCAGCTGCCTGAGCGTCAAGTCCAGTGTGTACGCCAACGATTTGTGCGCCTGCTTCTGCACATGCTAGTGCACATGCTGCTTTGTCGCCTACGTTGATTAAGTCAATTTGCGCTTCTGCACCAGTAGCATTTGCTGCACTCACTACACCAGCACAAGTTGCTAAACCTGAAACACCTAGTACAGTACATATGTCTGCGCCTGCCTCATAGAAAGGAGCGGCTTCATATGCACCAGCATCCATTGTTTTTAGGTCAACTAGTAGTAAATGATTTGGGAATCTAGCTCTTAGTTCTGTTACTAAGTTGATACCATTGTGTTTGATACATGGTGTACCGATTTCGAAGATATCAACAGAATCTGCAACTTGCTCAGCAAGTGCTACAGTTGCGTCGAAATCTAAAGAATCTAATGCCATCTGAATTAATGGTGTTGCCATGTTATGTACTCCGATTTAGTTATAATTTTGTTACGTATTTTTATTTTTTATGCGGACAAGACTTTAAATCAGAAAGCAGTCTAATGTCAAATTCTAAAATCTGCATTAAAGCGTCAACTGACTTCCAGTTACTCTATTCGCACCCCTTTTTAAGCTTTGCTTAAGCTATTTACCCACTGTTTCAATTTATTCTTCTTGTTTATAAACAGTTAGTCACAATATTTATCTCATGATAAATATTGAAATATTTTATAAAAAATTCAGCATTTGAAGAAACTTTCCATTTTCTTCAATTATTTTCGTTAGCGTAATCTATATATTCAAAAACGGTGACCACTTTTTCCACGCCTGAAACTTTTTGCGCTGCTTTTGCAGCTGCATCCCCTTCTTCTTCATGTACAAGCCCCATCAGAAAAACCGTTTTATTTTCGCTAACAACCTTAACCCGGGTTGCGTCAAAGCCTGGTTTATCCTTTATTTCAGCTATCGCATCCTTGGCCTTAATAGTCAATAAAAAATCCTCACTACGTGATTGCAGTGTCGACAGAGGACCTACTAACATTTCGTTATGAACTAATTTTACCCCAGAAATAATCCTAACATTAGCAATTATTATTTCGCGTATATCTTCTGTTTCTGCTTCACCGGTAAGTAACACTTTACCATTATAAGAAGTAATATTAAAGTGTGATTTATCTTTTATCTCATCCAGACCATGCAACTCTATAATAGCACTGTCTTCGATTTTCTCATCCAGAGTAATGGCAGCACTATCCCGCCTATCATGCAAAAAGGAAAGCCCGGTCAATTCCGCCAGACCTTGACCCACACTACTACAAGCAGTGAGCGTTATGATATAAATAAGTAACAAACTTTGTTTCATATTGATGAATTACCAAAAAGTTGATTGTCTACTAACTCACACAAACAATGAGTAATTAAAAGATGTCCCTCATGAATTCTTTGCGCAGACTGGCTTGGCACACTGACGCAAACATCCGCCTCATGCAATAGCGCAGGCAATGTTGTCTCGTTTTCTCCAACCAGCAAAATAACCGGTATTTGCTTATCATGAGCAGCATTGATTAACTTTACCAGATTAACAGCGCTACCCTCGATACTAAAAATCAGCAACACATCGCCGGCCTGCCCTAATGCACGTAATTGCTTGGCAAAAATATCATCATAATGCTGAGTATTTGCAATGGAAGTAATCATTTGCACATCACTTACCAATGATATAGCTGGTAAAGAAGGGCGCGCACGCTCATAGCCATTGATCATAATAGCAGTAAAATATTGCACGCTAGAGACAGAAGCCGCGTTACCACAACTTAAAATCTTCTTATCTGCCAGTAGTGCATGCACTATTTGTTGTACGGCAAACTCGATATCATCAATTAACTCATCCGCAATCAATTGTTGCGTATGAATACTTTCCATAACCTGCTGCTCGATATTATTTTTCAAACTCATACTCTTAAAATGCGCTTTTAATCCACTCAGGTGGAATATCTCCGGTTATCGCTAATACATCAAAACGGATTGGCTGATTTATTTTATAGGTCATTATATAGTGTTTAGTTGCCGCGACAATACGCGCCCGTTTATTTGCCGTGATACTTTCTACTGCACTACCATAACGCGCATTTTTTCTATAGCGCACTTCTACGATAATTAATGTATTGTGCTCCTGCATTAGCAAATCCAGCTCACCCCAGCGACACCTATAGTTACGCGTCACTAGCTGCAATCCTTGATCAAGAAGGAAATCCAAAGCCAGGTCTTCGTATTGCTTGCCGCGCTGCGTGGCACTCGCGCCCTTTCCTGTCATTTTATAAGGTGTTTCCCGAGAAAATATCTCTGTTTTGAATTTCCTTTTCCGGCTCCTCAGCCATTTGAATGAGAGTCGCCTCTCCATTCTTAAATTTGGCGCATACCAACTGTCGCGCAATACGATTATACTCATTCAGCAGTAAATCACCTGTTGCGCCATAATACGGTATCGTTGCCAGATCATTAATATTAGCTACCACAGCATAAGCATCGATACCAAAAGCAATCAGGCTTAAATATCTTTGTGGAAACTGCTCTCGAATATCTTGCAGAGATGACATACTTAAATCTCCCTGATAGGATTCTTCGAATAACCAGGGAATAGTACAGAAACTGATACCTTCTAGGTCCATGTCTTTATTCTTATCCGCGTAACCCGAATAGACTTTTGCCAAACCATGCACAGCAACGGATCCAGCACGATTATGATAAAAATGCGGATTAATTAAGCGCGCATTTTTATCACTAGCGGCTAGGAAAATTACATCAATATCCTGCCTCCGCCTAGGCTGGTACTCGACTATACCAATGACTTTCTGTAATTGCTGAAACCTTGCTCGACTCTCATTAACACTCAACATGCCTCTTACCGGAAAGCTATAATCCTTCGCTTTCTGATCAAAGGTTTGCACTTGCAAAATATTGCCACCCGAAGCCTCCCATGCATGCTGCAAATACTGACTCATCCGCTGACCATCTGCTGTACGCGGAGCAAGAATAATTGCATTCTTATGCCCGGCCAAACCAGCCTGTTGTACAGCCTGCTGCACTTCATCGATGGGGCTTAACGCAAACTGATACAAATTTGATTTTACCAGCCCTTCTACATAATTCAGCGCTATAACAGGCACACTTAAGTCATTGCGCTCTGCCAGTTCTTTAATATATTTTTTATTCAGTGGGCCTATAACCAACTGCGCACCGTCAGCAACTGCCTTTCGATATATTGTTGAAATATGCGCTTGCTGCGTATCATAAAAGCGAACATCAGGTCTCGATCCGGCATGTTCTTGCCGGTTATAAGCCGCAACAAACCCTGCTTTTATTGCGGCAGCATAAGAGCCATAAGGACCAGATTCTGGCAAAAACACTGCTATCATGCTGATATTAGACAATTTAAAACCAGACACCAGAAAATACCCGGAAGAAATAAGTGTTTGCCCTGGATGCTCGGGGTATTGGCTTGCCCAACCATTGAAAGCTTGCTGCCGCTCCCCCCCGCTCGGATAAGTCCGCCTAGTTTCTTCTAATGCTAACCATCCAGAATAAACAATGGATGTTTGCGGCTCCTGAAGCTGCTGCTCTAGCGTTTGCTCTGACATTAAGCTTAACAGCTCTAAAATTGCGCCATTATTACTCTGCTTTTTCTGCTCTGAGTGCAAATATAAATCCAGCTTAATTCTTGCATACACACTATTAACAAACTCTCCGGCTAGTGCGTATGCAAAAGCGCTCATTTCATAATACTGCGCTTTTTCAGAACGCTCCAGAGAAGACACTGAAACACCTTTCAAGTGGTCTAAAGCCAACTCAGCATTCGCTGAATTTAAATCTAATTGTGCATACATTAGATTTAGTTGATTACTCTGTTTGCCGGTTAATTTTTCTACAACTATTAAATTCAGGTTCTTTCTTGCCTGATCATCCCGCGGTATTTTTAAAAATGCCTGCGCAGCCTTTAAGCGTAAAATATCCTGTCGTGCTGACGGTTGCTGCGCAAGACGCTGATACAAAAGAGCAGCATCGCCATAGTGATCCCGCTCAAATAACTTTCCGGCCCTGCGCTCCTCAGCGCCTGCCTTACTTGCAGCAGACCCATACCAATCATTCTGTAAAGCACAGCCTGACATTATCAGCAAGACACTGAGCAAGGATAATTTTATAATATCCTGACTTTTAAGTATTAGCTTTGTATAATATTCCATAAATACTACAATTCAGTTACATTCGGTAAAAAATCTTTATTCAGTCTCGATTGCTCGAAGTATACTATTAAGCCACCACTTTCACTTCAGGACTCTAATATGCCTAACCAGCATGGCAAATTATATGTTGTTGCAACCCCAATCGGCAATTTAGCTGATTTTAGTAACCGGGCTATCGAAACATTACAGCAGGTCGATCTCATCTGCGCAGAAGATACCCGACATGCGCGGCCCCTGTTACAACATCATGGCATTACAACACATTGCATCGCACTTCATCAACACAACGAGCAACAAAAAGCAGAAGGCTTAATCCAGAAAATTAAGCAAGGAATATCTATTGCTATTATTTCTGATGCAGGCACCCCTCTGATAAGTGACCCTGGCATGCCGGTCGTAGCTTTAGCCCAAGCAGCGGGAATCAAGGTATCTCCAATACCGGGTGCATGCGCCTTGATAGCTGCGTTATGTGCATCAGGACTGGGCGTTACCCGATTTTCATTCTTAGGCTTTTTACCTCGTACCTCTAGCGCACGAATTAGCCTGTTTAAAGAACAGAAGAACAATTCTGCAACCTGGGTATTCTATGAGTCCTGTCACCGCATAGATGTGTGCCTTAAGGACCTTGCCAGTGTACTGCCGGCAAGCCATGAGATAGCAATAGCCCGCGAAATAACAAAATTACACGAAACCATCGTAAAATCCAGCATACAGGAAATGCTAACTCTGTTTGCACAAGATAGTAATATGCAACGCGGTGAATTAGTCGTCATGGTTTCTGCTGCAAAGATAGAAAAAAAACCTGACGCATTAAATGAACAGCAATTAAATACACTTAAAATTCTCTTAACAGAATGCTCTATAAAGACAGCGGTGAAACTAACTGCAGAGCTAACAGGTCTGCGCAAAAAATTAGTCTATCAAACAGCTTTAGAATTATCAGATATTCGGAAATAATTCCTTTTCTCCTTATACTGATTCAAGGACTTGCAAGCCATATTAAGAAAATCAAGCCCCCAGACTATGACTTGACCTTTATAAGCTGTAAAAATCAGCTATAATAAGGCTAGAGTTGGTCAGGCAGTCGCTTTATTACCTGGAAACGAGTAATACAGAGGAAAGTCCGGGCTCCAAAGGGCAAGGTACCAGATAACATCTGGGAGGCGTGAGCCTACGGAAAGTGCAGCAGAAAATAAACCGCCCTTCACCTACAATCTTTGATTCTAGGTGAAGGGTAAGGGTGAAATGGTGCGGTAAGAGCGCACCGCGTGACTGGTAACAGGAGCGGCATGGTAAACCCTACCTGGAGCAAGATCAAATAGAGGAGCAGACGCGCGGCCCGCGCGGCTCCTGGGTAGATCGCTTGAGCCATAAGGTAACTTATGGCCTAGATGAATGACTGTCCAAGACAAAACCCGGCTTATCGACCAACTCTAACTAAATTAAGAGAAAATAACATTTGCAAAAATATTTATTTCTTCCCTTGCTTGCATCCTTTTTTGACTAGGCATCATTCAGCAATACTGAAGTCACAGGAAGTTACTTTTCAAGGTATGAAATAAGCTACTTTTACTTATGATAAACAACACCCCGCAAAGCCCTGAAGAAACAGCCGCAATAGCCGAGTTACTGACGCCATGTCATGTTCACAGCCATACATCAAACGACAGTCGCACATGCGACAGGGCTATAAAAGCGATTGCTTACATCATATAGTTGAAGCCTCAGTAAGCTGAGCGCCGAAAATGATGAAGGTCACAAACTTATCCTCGCTTATTTAAACAAGAAGCATTTTATCGGTGAGATTGGGGGGATTTAAAGCCTCAGGAGATAGGCAGATGACCGTTAAATCTCGCGTCGCATGTAAACTCGCCGCAATCAGTTACGTGCACCTGCACGAAGTGTTGCACAAAGAACCAGCCCACCAGGCAGCCTACATCCTTTCCCATCTTGGTGAACAACTCGCCTGCGGGCTATTAACTACCAGCAGAAAATATTGCGACCTGGCTTTTATGGATGTTGACGGGTGGCTTGCACGCGCTTTATTGTGCTTAACCATAGAGCCCACTTCATTTCTTACTCAGACGGCACCCAATTACACACAACACACCAGGAAATCAGCCATATTGTAAGCTGCTCAAGAGAAATTATCGGTCGCATCCTGAAAGAAATGGAAGACAAGCAGTTAATTTCCGCTCACGGTAAAACCATCGTTGTTTTTGGCACCCGCTAATGTAACTATCTAACGTTCAGTCAGCTAACAATTCTCGTGCCTGCTCATCAGCATGATACGATGAACGCACCATTGGCCCACTGGCAACCTGCTTAAAGCCCATTTGTTTCGCTAACAGCGCATATTCATCAAACTCTTGGGGGGTAATGTAACGCTGCACAGCTAAATGGTCAGTACTCGGCTGCAAATATTGTCCGAGAGTCAATATAGAGCACTGATGCTCACGCAAGTCCCTCATTACCTCAAGGACTTCTTCTTTAGTCTCACCAATCCCTAACATGAGTCCGGATTTAGTCGGAACTTCTGGTAACACTTGATGATGTGCCTTTAGTAAATCGAGTGACTGCTGGTAGTTAGCGCCGGGTCTCGCCTGTTTATACAGGCGTGGAATCGTTTCCAGATTATGATTAAATATATCAACAGGACTGGTCTGCAATTGTTCTAATGCAACAGACACACGCCCTCTGAAATCTGGCACCAATACTTCTATTTTAGTGACCGGTGATTGCTTACGAATCGCGTTAACACATGCGACAAAATGGCCAGCACCACCATCTCTTAAATCATCACGGTCAACGGATGTAATGACCACATATTTAAGTGCCAGGTCTTTAATCGTTTTAGCCAGGTTGATCGGCTCATCCACATCTAGGGGCTCTGGTTTTCCATGCGCGACATCACAAAAAGGGCAGCGCCTGGTACAAAGATCGCCCATAATCATAAAAGTCGCGGTACCTAGACTAAAGCATTCATTTAAATTAGGACAGGCCGCTTCTTCACAAACACTGTGCAACTTATTTTCACGTAAGATTTTTTTGATACGAACCACATCTTCATTACCGGTTAATTTAATCCGGATCCAGTCAGGTTTACGCAAAACCGTATCACTGGGCACTACCTTTACTGGAATTCTGGATAATTTTTCTGCATTGCGTTGATGCGTTCCGGGAGTTGTACGAGATGGCGCCTGAATGGTGGACATAAATAGAAAATAAAAAACTAAAAAGTTGCTGAGTAAGTTATCTATTCCTGCAACCAGGTCAATGCCTGCTGAGAATCTTCGAAATATTTAACTTCGCCTGAAATAAACCATGAACCTATTTTTGCCGTGTACTCCTGCCACTTTTTATTACCAAAAATAGCGATCTTACTAAATTCATTGCCATGTTTTAAACCTAACTGAAAATCATCCCATGCAGCTCTTAACTCCCAGCCTTCTAACTCAGATCCGTCAATAAAGGCTTTAATTTCAGGATCATCAACACCCTCGAGAGCCGAATCTATCATCGGGTTAATTTTTAAATAATCTTCATGGGTAAGTTTACCCGTTGCTTTTAAGGATAGAAAAAAATCGTCACCTATTCTTTCTATCCCAATTGATAAGCCATGCCTTACCGTGCTCATATTCCTTTCCTTTGTTGAGTCGCGTCATAATACTGGTTTAAACCAGGTATATGATCAACTAACTGATTAAAATATCGCCGAGATTTTACGCTCCCGGACTCTCCTGACTCATAGCAGGCATATGCTCTGAGCCTGCGCAGAAGCACTTAATAGTAGTGAATTTATTACTATAAATTTTTATCTAGAAGATAAGTCCCTTATTACACTATACCTTGAAACAACTAACATTAATGCACAATACCAATCACCAGTGCTGTCATGGCTAAAAACAAAACCAACTTGTCCCCAACCATTCTATCAATAACGTAGAGACCATAAAGAGTTGTTAGTATATAAATTAATTCAGTCATGTCCAATCCTCGTGAAACTTTTAATTATCTTTTAAACAGCTATGCGCCATTGCTTGGGCGCTACAAATGATACTCTGTGGCACCTTAATCCAGTACTTGGCATATTAGCATAAGTAAAAAGCCTAAGAGACAAAATTTCTTAAGTATTTGACTGTTGATCGACTTGTAATCTATGATCACATGGGCCTGATAATAGTTCAGGTCTATAAATCAATAGCTTCGGCATAAAAAGAGCGGAAGGCAAGACGGACTGGACTCCGTCAGAATAAAGCTATTCGGCCAAATCAATATTGAATTTCTATTCAATTTCATTACATGCAGACACCATTCTGATATTTAGAATACTAATGCCTGTATTTTAAGAGGGTATAACATGAAAAATTTTTCTTTAACTTTTAAGGTTCCGCAACACTACAACACCGTTATTCATTCAATAAAACCACAGCATAATACTGCAAGCAGGCACAAAAATGGCCTGGGCTTTTGTTCTGGCATACCTAGTTTAATAACTGACAAGTCCCACGCATTATTATCCATTATCTTCCTGGCCCTGATCCTACCCTTGACCGCACATGCGCATAGAGGTGCGAAAGGCGAGGTGGATACCTGTCGAATATCCGTCGGCAAAGAAGTCATTCACTTTTCCGCCTACACACCTACTCTTTCAGGCGGCAAAAGCTTTTGTCAGATCATTCCAGAAATAGGCCCAACCGACCTGGTAATTGATTACGAAGGCAAAAACCTGCGTCATACCACCGTTGAATTTGAGGTAACGAAAGAGCCGGCGGGAACTCGCGTGTATTACCATAGCCCTGAGCAAATTACTAAAGGCACCATCGATGCTAAAGTTGACTTTACCCAGTATGGAGCCAGCGATTATCTACTTCATGTTACCGTGCTTAACCAGGGAGAAACGATCGATTCGCATCTGCCTTTTTCTGTCGGCATAGAACAAGCGGAAAGCGCTATACCGAATAAAATCCTGGTTCCCATTATTATCATCTTTATTATCTTTTCGGTAATGTTCTACATATCCAAAACCAATAAAAAAGAGCCGCCATCAGCGAATGGTTCAGAAGAGTAACGCTCAAGCAACTATGCTGGAACAGTCTTTAGCTACGAAACAAATTACTTTCAGAAAAGGCCGCTCCAGCTTTCTAGCATCAACCAACCCGAGGCCTTGCCTGCTTAACCGTCAATTCGCCTCGACTATCATCATCCGTTTCAGTAATTTTAAATTCTATATCAATGGCAAAATTATTATCGCCCTGATAAATGTTTTTAAAATGCTGGTGAATAATGCGTAGATTATCACGCAAATATTCATTTTCACTCAGCACATTCCCCACCGGGGCAGGTGCATCGTAGACAGTGTCAATATTAGAATGACTGATAAACTGAGTTCCCCATGCATAGCCACTGATCGATGCAGCCAAGCGAGTAATGATAAATTCGTCTGGTATCGAATTAATTAAGCCACACTCTGCTTCAATCGGCTCTGGATTACTGATGGATATCTCGCCATATTGTGCATTACTGGAGTTAAATGACCTACTCGGTGATACGGTCACGTTGGTTACAAAAACCATCGAGCACCTACACAAACTCCTTTTTTGTACAAGCCTTGCAACTTGACCCCAAAACTCTAAGACTAGAGACTCAATAAGTCAATGAGATACACATGAATTCATGCTATAAATGAACCCCTAAACTTTAGTTACTTACAGGCAGTTGAGAGACTGTTTGTTGTCGAAAATCAAATAACATCTTGACTTTGTGCCTTGGAATTCCTACTCTGTTTTTCCTTCGCTGCCAACCATGGAGAGCGAACGCGAGAGCTGGTAGCCCCCAGAAGGCATAGGGGCGTAGGTGGAGACAAAAAAAGGCATTCCGAAACGCCGTACAATCATTTGAAGGAGTGTTACGAAGCCAGCGCCGAGTTTACGATGGTAGTGGTGTAGTGGCACGTACGCAGGACGTCTGAGGCGCCGAAGGCATTAGCGGTCGCGTTAAGTTTTTGCTGCTTGCTTGGGCTGGGATGCCCAAAACAAGCCTACAACGCGGCAAAAGCTTAACGGGACTGATTAAAACCTACGATGCCCTATCGCTATCAGGAACTAAAAATCTTCACTTCGCTTAAGCTCCGTTTCCAAGATTTTCAGCGTCTTCGGTGGCAGGGTAGGCCGCATTCAACTGCGTCATAGGAGGAGTAAAAAAAGGATTTCATTTATGGATTATAATGTCAAAGGCAAGAAGTGCCATGGTAGTACTAGGGCTCAGAGTATGAGAGATCAGAATAATTAGGGTTTATCATAGGCGCTTCCAATTGGAGCGCGTTATTTTGGCTTACGGCTTGGTTTGTTAGAATGTCACTTCGTTATCAGGCATTATATTGTTAAATTACCCTTACCCCCACACCCAAAATGAGTTCATTGATTATGCCAGTCGCTTCTCTACTAAATACTGCTTTAGCTAAACGTGCTTATCTTATTGATCAACTAAGTAGTCCAACTACACCCACTACAGGTTCATCAAAAACTGATTGCTTTCGTGTTTTTCATGGCACGGTTGATGGAGTAAATGGTCTTAATATTGATCGTTATGGTGATGCTTGGTTAATTCAAACCTTTCATAAAACGCTTTCTGAACAAGAAGTTGAGGCCATTCACAAAGAATTATTAGCGATAGCTGATTTGCCGATCGTGTATAACGACCGTTCTAATAAAAACTCGCGCATTATTAATAAACTCGATGCTGAAACTGAAGCTTATGCGCGATCAGAAAAAGTGATTTCTGAGAATGACATTTTATTTACTAGTAAATTACGTCATGAAGGGCAAGATCCACTATTGTTTTTGGATATGCGTATTGGTCGAGAGTTTGTAAAAGCAAACAGCCATAAAAAAAGTGTGCTGAATTTATTTGCATATACTTGTGGCATTGGAACCGCTGCTGCTGTCGGTGGTGCTAAACGAGTCGTTAATGTTGATTTCTCATCTTTTGCTTTAGCAGCAGGGCGAAAAAATGCGGAATTAAATGGGGTTGAATCGGTGTGTCAGTTTATACATAGTGATGCCTTTCCAGCGCTACGCCAATTAGCAGGCCTTAAAGTTACTAGCCGTAACAAAAAAAAACTCCCAAGTTATCCTAGAATGTCAGCGTCGCAGTTTGATCTTGTATTTTTAGACCCGCCTCGGTTCGCTAAAAGTGCTTTTGGTACAGTTGATTTAATTAATGATTATCAAAGCTTATTTAAACCTGCGGTATTAGCGACGAAGCCAGGGGGTAAGATTATTTCCTGTAACAATGTCGCGAAGGTTGATAGAGAAACTTGGTTCAATAGCTTAGTACGTTGTGTTGAAAAACAGGGGAGTTCAGTCAGTGAGGCGACTTGGTTAGATTGCCACCAAGACTTCCCTTCATTTGATGATAACCATCCCTTGAAAATAGTGTCATTAACCATAACGTAATGACACTAAAAGTGAATATTAAAAAGAGACAACACCTTGCTATGGCGTAGGTTTTAAAAACGTTAGCCAAATCTTAAGTGTTTTTACCGAAAAGCGTTGGGATTAGAATAAAAGGGGGCAGTACCCATTAATATTTTAAACAGCCAATAAGTGGGGGGCATTGAGCTTATCTCATTATACTTTACTCGCTAACCTGTAATGGTTTAATAAACCTGTAGGGTTTTCAGCGTCAGCTGGCCAACTAAACCTCGCTAAAAAGTAATTATTTAAACAACTCAATGAACAGAAAAAAGGCTGATTTTTAGAGTTGGTTTAATGCTGCGGTTCAGACTCATTTATTAATTGGAAAATACTCAGATAAACCGTGTGTTTTTCTTTCACAAACGAGCTTAACTGAGTGAAACAAATTTCTTGAAACTTTATAGAAGTGATTAGCAAGCTAAATTATTGGCTGTTTCCAGCATTAATGATGATTGCTGCTGTGGGTAGATACCAATATAATTTATCCCCTTGCTCGACACATCCTCCATGGACATATTGAATAATATCTGTTTGTAGCCAGCTTGGAAGACTGTTAAATTCAATTTGCATACAGAAAGAAATGAACTCTGCCAGTTGTGGCCTAGCATCGACTTCAAATAGACCGGTAATATCTATAGGTGCAGGAAGCAAGGTTATTTCCGGCTCTATTCCATACTGTCTTAAGCCAATGATGACCTCATGAATACTGATGGCATTATTTTGTAGCATAGGGCTAGTGCGTTCTATATAAGGCTCAAAAAGTGGGAACATGGCATGAACACCATAGGGGGCCACCAATAAAAGCAAGCACTATTCCATTTTCTGTTATTAGCTTCGAGGCATGTTGCATGGTTAATGCAGGGGCTGGCATCCAGTACAAACTATGGGAAAAAAGAGCAATGTCGTATTTTTCCGGTAATGCTGTATCAGCAGTAAACGAGCTGTTATAAAGTGTATTTTCAATATTCAGTTTAGTGACTGATGCCGCTAGATCTTTAAATGGCTTTCATTCGGTTCAAAGGCAGTGTAATGACTTGGTTTAAAGTCAATACGCCTCATCCATTCTTTTAGCATATGCCCTGTCCCGGCACCGATATCAAGTATGTTAAACCCTTGTTTTAGTTTTTCATTGGTACAGCTTGATAATTTATCCAGCATTAAGGGGTATTCCAAGGAATGCTCGACAAATACTGCGAAAGTTTCTGCATAGCGTTGAGGTGTCAAAGAGGGGGCCAGTGTTTTTTTCATGATTTTTACGCTATAGATTTAGAAAGCTTAAACTATTATTAAAAGAATGATGATAGCTGCTTGATGAAGTACTTCATTTCATGTGAATGGATTATAGATTTTCTTATATGTCCTGAATTCAAGTCATGAGTGCATAACCCAATAAATTTTTAATATCTAGCCCAGTTAATTCTTCAAATCCATATAAGATAGAAACAAGGTACAAAAAAAAACAAGGAATGTGCGGCCGGGCAAGGTCGTTAATTCCAGCGGGTGAAAACGTAATAGGAGACAGACCACGTTTATTTATAGCCCATTGAATAGTGGTCTGTTCCCTATTCTTTACCGTGACTTGTTCCTCTGGAGCACCTTTTTTTCAGGTGTTTCTGAATACAGTCCAGACACGTTGCAGGTTGATACCTAGCATCTCGGCGACATAATTCACTGGCATTTCTCGCTCAATCAAGGCCATTGAAAACGCCTCAAACAAGAGGCTGAAGCCACTACCAGCGACGTGTCCATGAGACGTAAATCGTCATCACTTTGCCTTCTGATGTTTTTATGCGTGGTACCGCGCAATGCAAAAAAGTAGTGCTCAAAAAAATTAAATATTGCTATTCTCGCTCCACTTTATCATGCACCGGACAGGGTACACCGGTCTCATCGGGGAATCGTACCCCTGCAGGAAAATCTAACTGTATATGGAGTTCTTTTGATTTGGGTTCGCCGGAAACAAATAAAATATCTTTCACTTGCCAAGGAGCTTGTTGACCAAGGGCCATGCTAAATAAAGTGGCACTATTCATCTTTGTATTATCGTATTACCCATTAAGATTTATATAGAGCCAAATTTAATAACTCTAAACGGGATAACATACATTTATTACATGATAATCAGATATAGATCATACTCAGTCCTTCAGTTTCTAAGCAAAAAGAAAGTTATTTGCTCAATTTAGATTAAGCTACTATCTTCAACCTTACTGCTTAATAATTTCTACCGAATCGACATCAATCTGGATTGAAAACCAGTCATTGTCAACTTCTCCCTTGATTTTTATCAGGGTCTCTGGCGTGATCGTTATTCCCCGGAGCTTTTTATCATCAATCTCAACTTTAATCTCTCCGGTCTTATCCTTAAACAGATACTCCTCTTTGCCGGTTTTTTTCACCAAATAACCCTCAAGAATAACCTCATCATCGTCATCCAGGTCATTAATTGAGTTGACTGGGACTGCACTTAATGTAGTTCCAGGCCCTTCAAAGCCTGCAAAGCTAATGGCTGAAAATACTAAAATCATTGTCAGTATGGCTAATTTGATATACATAAAACTCTCCTTTATTGATTAAATAATTTTACGTGCACGGACGCTACGTCCTTTTACTTTACCATTTGTGAAATACTTAAGCACCTGACTTAGTGCAGAGCGCTCGACTGCAACATAACTGGAAATATCAAATATATCAATTTTCCCAATCTGTGATCCTGACAAACCGGCATCGCCTGTTAATGCACCTAATAAATCACCTGGGCGAATTTTGTTTTTTCGGCCACTATCTAGCTGTATGGTCACCATCGGCGCTTGCAGGGTAAAGCCTGGATTAGGCTGTAAAGACTCGCCTGTATCGCATCGACTGGGTTTGTTCTGGAAGGTCTCAATAGCCTTGACCCGCAGGTGTTCCTGTTCAGTGAACAGGCTCAGCGCTATACCTGTTTCTCCTGCCCGACCGGTACGACCAATCCGGTGTACATAAATTTCAGGGTCATGCGGCAATTCAAAGTTAATTACTGCTTGTAAGGATTTAATATCCAGACCACGCGCCGCTAGATCGGTCGCAACCAGTACCGGGCAACTATGGTTAGTGAATCGAACCAGCACCTGGTCACGTTCACGCTGTTCCAGATCGCCATGTATAGCCAGGGCTTCAATCTGGTGTTCCTGTAGATAGCGCGCCACTTCATCACATTGTATTTTGGTATGACAAAAGACCAGAGCCGTCTCTGGCTGATAGTGTTCAAACAAGCCTAACAATGCATTTTTGCGCTGCTGGTTTTTAACCTGGTAAAAGGTTTGTTCGATAACTGTATCGTGATGTTCTGCCTCGACAGAAACTGTAACTGGCTCCTGCAATATGGTCCGACACATCTTAGTGATCAGGTCGGGATAGGTTGCGGAAAAGAGTAGAGTTTGACGTGCTTTGGGAGTCTCGGCAATAATCTCGGTGATCACATCCAGAAAGCCCATATCCAGCATTCTATCAGCCTCATCCAACACCAGTGTATTAACACCTGTCAGTATTAAAGTCCCTCTAGTTAAATGATCTTGAATCCGCCCCGGTGTACCCACAGCGATATGCGCCCCATGTTCCAATGAGCCTTTTTGCGCTGCGAAAGGTTTTCCGCCACAGAGCAATACCAGCTTGATATTCGGCGTACTTCGCGCCAGCTTACGTAGTTCTTTACCGACTTGATCAGCCAGTTCGCGTGTTGGGCAGAGTACCAGTGCCTGTACCCCAAAAAAACGCGGATTAATCTTCTGTAATAAGCCGATGCCAAAGGTTGCTGTTTTACCACTGCCGGTTTTTGCCTTGGCAATTAGGTCCTTACCTTGCAATACATGCGGTAAGCCCTGCGCTTGTATAGCGGTCATTTTTTTATAACCGAGCGAATCCAGATTAGCAACAAATGCGCTAGAAATGGGAAGAGAAGAAAAACTGTTGCTGGTCATAATAATTTCCTATTATATCTGGAAAATTTGATGATTATAGCAGAGCCCAGAGCAAGCCCTTTGAATAGAAACGTTAACGGGAATAGGAGAGGGTAAACCAACACCGCAATTCACTTTCTGGATTAACCTTGTTTTCACCATGAAGGCACTGAAGGTAGCATATTCTGAACTAGACGGATAAAAGTTTACTCACCTGCAATAAACAACTTAAGCAACTTGGAAGCGGGGTCTTCATGGTAAACCTTAAAATCAGCTAACAGGGCGAGCTACAGCAAGCGATAATGTTTCAGGTGCCAGGCAATGTTTATCATTACAGGCTTGTAATTGAACCTGTACGTTGATGATCTGCTTGTCTTTTAGTGTATCAGGGAGATTCACCTGCACGTTAAGCTTATCTTCATATAAAGCTAATTTCTGCTGGCCAAAACTGAGCTTCTTAAGCATGGCAGGTGGATAAGTAACTCTTTCTAGCTGACCATCGGACAGACTGATTTTAGTAGGGATAAGCGACGCTTGTAATGGATTACTAGCATTAATATGCCAGCCTGGTTTAAGCTGCATATGCACAATCAATTGATTATCCTCAGTACGCTTTGCTCTCACCGTCACCGCGCCTTTGGCAGCATACTGCACGCTACCCGTTTGTGTACTATTTAATAGTGCGGCGGCGGAGAGCATGTGCGTATAGCTGGTCGGCTGTTGTTTGATTTTAGCTGAAAAGGACGCCAGCGCAGTAGCGGCTTTGTCCGGGTAGTCGAGGTTTGCCGTGCGTCTGGATAATCGTGCTAACACTGATAATGCGACGGCATTCGCCGATGGTGTGGCATTATCTTCTAGCTCTTTAGGTCGCACCATCATGGACTGGGTTGCCGATTGACTATTCATAAAAAAGCCGTAGTCTGATTTATCCCAGAACTGCTGGGTCATAATATTGGTTAATTGCTCCGCTTTATCCAGCCATTGCTGATCCCCAGTTTGATCGTAGAGTTTAATTAAAGCACTGGCAAAATAAGCATAGTCCTGCTGATTGCCACTAACGGAAGAGCTGCCCTGCCAATAAATACGCCAGAGTTCGCCCGAGGCTTGTCTATTGGTTTGCCATAACCAGTTAGCCGTTTGCGTAGCAGCTTGCAAATAAGCGGGCTCCTGCAATACTTCTGCTGCGAGTACCAAACTTTCCAATATCATCGCATTCCATGCGGTGATTATTTTGTCATCGCGCAATGGCGGAACACGTTGCTCCCGCGTTTGTTTTAATAGCTTTCTGATTTGCTCAACTTCAAGGAGCACTATTGGTAAAGAGATAGCATGTTTTTCTGCATATTCTTCCAGGCTAACGGGGAGATGTAATATCGTGTGCCCCTCAAAATTTCCGGATGCCGTCACAGCATATAAATCAATCGCTCTGTTAGCCAGCTTGGGCGGTAATGCTGATTTTATTTCCGCTGGAGTCCAGACAAAAAACTTACCCTCGACGCCATTGCTGTCTGCATCTGTCGCTGAATAAAATCCGCCCTCTTTAGAGCGCATATCACTAAGTACGTAATCTATAGTTTGCCGTGCAATACGCGCATATTCGGCTTTGCCGGTTAACTGATAGGCGAGCAAATAGGTCTCAGCTAATTGCGCCTGGTTATATAACATTTTTTCAAAGTGCGGTACCAGCCACTGCATGTCGGTCGAATAACGATGAAAACCACCACCTACCTGATCATAAATACCCCCTTGCGCCATAGCTAACAAGCTGGTTTCAACCACTGCCAGCGCCTTAACATCACCAAAGCGCTGATAGTTATCGAGCAAGAAGATTAATAATGGCTCATTGGGAAATTTCATTTTTTGCCCAAATCCACCGTATTTTCGATCTTGTACACTTTCTAATTGTTGTGCCGTCTGCTGTAATAATTTCAGGTCCAGGCTCTGGCTTTTCTGCCTGGTCGAACTACTCTTAGCAACGGCTGTAGCTACTTCATCCGCACGTTTTAAAACCTGTGCATTCTGCTGTTGCCAGACTTCATTGACGCGTAGTAATAATTTTTTAAATGGCTCTGGAGGGAAATAACTATCACCTAAAAAAGTTTTCCCCTCTGGCGTTAAAAAGCTGGACATCGGCCAACCTCCGCGTCCAGTTAATAATGTCACCGCTTCCATATACACGGCATCGATATCGGGGCGGCGCTCTCGATCTACTTTGATAGCGATAAAGTATTGGTTCAAAACCGCAGCAATCGCGGGATTATCAAAACTCTCTTCCTCCATCACATGACACCAGTGACAAGTGGAATAGCCGATGGATAAAAAGACGGGTTTATTTTCACGTTTAGCCTTGGCAAATGCCTTGTCACCCCAGGTATACCAGTGCACCGGATTATGCGCATGCTGAATTAAATAGGGGGAATCCTGGAGAATTAGCTGATTAACATACGCAGGTTGCCCATTTTCTAGTAGATTCGCAGTACGCGCCTGGTAGTTTTTACCTTTAGCTATAACCGCAGCCTGTAATTGCTCTGCTTTTTCGGCTGGGTAGTATTGTATTTCTGCGGCATTACAGCTGTTATAAGTCATACTGGCAATGAATACTATTGTCTTAAATCCGTTTGGAAACATGCAAGGTACCTTAATAATATATTTATCTGTGTAGTTTTGTATTTATCCACTTCTAGCTTCTACGCTTAAATAGATACGCAACAAAACTACAATCAGCAACTCAGGAAAAACACAGTGAAGTAAAGACTATCACTAAACTGCGCGTTATTAATTTTCACGTAACCCCATAAATAAAAGCCCCGTATTTATTTAACTTAACAGGCTATATACGTTATAATCTGCGGTCAAAATTTGAGTTTACACTCATTTATCGGTATTGCAGTCAAAAATAAACAGTAATGTAATAATAACGTGCTAAAGCACTTTCCTACATCTGGATAATTTTCCCATTATCATTACTGGATTATTGATATCTGGGATAGGCACCTTTATCTCAATCAGCCTTTACACTCGATAAATCATGTTACCAATATTCGACATTCGGAGAATTCATTAATGCGTTTTTTAATTTCCTACCCGCAAACTAATTGGGATTATGCCAAATTTCGTTTAAACCGTATCATCAAAGGCAAAGACAAATCAAATGATGTGTTTACTGGCTCTCCCGGCGGTAAAATACAGCTTTTGGAACAGCTAGAACCGATGGGTAAATTTCGCCTACTGGATGAGATCTATCCAACCAAGCCTTTTGGCATGGAATATGTCGCTGGCGAAGGACTCTACTTTCTTACCGGCTTGCCTTGTTGCGTTGATGGCACACCGGGAGACGAGCATATACTGAGACTCAATGATCAAGGTGAAATAGACCTGGTAATAAAGCACCCTTTGTTTTCACAATTACGCTCTTTGCGCCGTACTAAAAATGGCTTATTAGTTACCTCTAGTGGCATCGATGCGATTCTGGAAGTTGATTTACAGGGCGAAATTATCTGGTCCTGGTTTGGTACCGAACAAGGATATTCAACCAAATATGGCGGTGGTGAGCGTACTATTGATCATGAGATTGATCATCGTAACTTATGCTACCCGGGTCGCTTACAAACGACCCATTTGAATTCTGCTATCGTTGACCCTTATGATGACAGTAAAATTCTAACTATCTTGTTCTATCAGGGCAAGGTAGCGCGTATTGATAGAGAATCACTGCAACTGGATCATGTTATTGAAAACCTGAACGGTGCGCATCATATCCGCCCGCATTCCAAAGGCTATATCCTGGCAAACTCGCGTAAAGGAGAAGCCCGCGTCTACGACCGGGAATTTAACTTACTTGAGACTATAGTAGGTACTAGTCCTTTGTTTCCAGTGAAATGGGTACAAGACACGATAGAACTTCCTTCTGGCTCTCACTTAATTGCCGATTGTAATTCGTTTAATTTGCGTGAGCGTAACAACGCAGGTAACGAACGAAAATTTAATACCCAGATGCCTAATCGAATTTTCCAGATTGAGCCAGTGAGTGATGACTTTACGTTTAATAAGCTTGCTCACAGTCACTTTAGCCAAGATTAATTTTCTATGGCCTATATTTTCCTGTTGTTCGCATCCCTAATTTCATTTTCTGCCTTGGCATATGATGAGATTCCACCCACTCTAGCCGAATGGCAAAGAGCAGCACAAAATCCGTTAAGCCCTAATTTTAGCTTACCGCTTGAATACAAATTTCATGGTGGCGCAACTGCTGGTGATGTACATGTGGGAAGCTTTGCTCCCATCATGCCAATCAAATTCGATGGCTGGAATATTATTAACCAGCTGACCTTAAACTTTATGGGAACGCCTGGTGATATAACCGGCATTAGAGGAATACCACAACCTTATACGGGCGATGGCCACGGTGGTAGTGATGGTGATGCTGCAGGCTTAGCCGATACTTTCTTTACCAGTTATATCTCACCAGTAATTAACGATGAATTTTCACTTGGCTTAGGTGCTACCTTTGTATTTCCCACCGACGAACCATCGCGTGAACTGGGTAGCGGTAAGATCAGCATGGGACCGGCTGTGATGTTGGTTTACCAGACCCCTGAAAGCTGGACACTCAGCCTGCAGGCACAACAGATATGGTCAGTTATTGGTAGCAATGGTAGAGATAAAGTCAGTCAAATGATTGTCAATCCTACTATTAATTATAATTTGCCAGATGGCTGGTATTTACTATCCGATATGGAAGTTATTGCCAATTGGGAGTTATCGTCTAACCAACGCTGGACCGTACCAATCGGAGCCGGAGTAGGTAAAGTATTTGCCTTAGGCAAGAATGCTATCGATACCCGAATAGAAGGTTATTATAATGTAGTCACACCAGGCTATAATTCATCCAATGGATTCTCAGGCCCCAGCTGGTCTATCGGCGCCTCTTTCAGCTTTATTTTTGGTGAACTTTAGTAACTTTTTTAAAGCGCAGTTGTTCTGCCTGCGTTTTAAACGAACGATAAACCCGCCCCACATTCATCTAAATTCTTCTCAGCTAGCTCCTTTTTTTTAAAATACGCTTAAGATACCTACATGAAAGCGTATCCACTGACACTAGGAGCTCTTCAGGAATTAATAAACCACCCCAGACATATGTGGCTTATCCGCATTTCTTTATGCTTTATTGTCCTGATGATCGCCGTTTATTTAGTCACTGATCCGGTATTACAAAAAACCAGTTATCACTTATTGGCAGATAACAGGTCATGGCTATTGATCCCCAACTTTTCAGATGTTATCAGTAATATACCCTTTGCGATTATCGGTTGGCTCGGACTTCTTTTTTGCTTAAGCAACCGCAACGACACATCGCTCTCATGGCAAATTTACTTTATGGGGCTTATTCTGGTTGCCGCAGGTTCCAGCTATTACCACTGGAATCCTAATAATCAAACCTTGGTCTGGGATCGCCTGCCGATGACTATCTGTTTTATGAGCCTGTTTGTGGCGCTACTAGGTGAGCACATTTCTTTTCAATATGAAAAGATCATGTTACCCGCCAGTCTATTACTCGGCGTTTTCAGTGTTATCTACTGGCAATACACAGGGGACCTGCGTTTTTACGGTCTTGTTCAATTCGGAACTTTAGCAGCCATCCCGCTTATTCTCTTGCTTTATAGAAGTAAGTACACGCAGCGCCATTATCTGATCTATGGCATGGTTTGTTATGGTCTTGCCAAAATGATGGAACTAAACGATAGCCGCATTTTCGAACTTACTAGCGGATTAATTAGCGGACACACGGCTAAGCATCTGTTTGCTGCAGCCGCGAGTTATTATATTTATCTCATGTTAAATAAACGTCAGGCATATTAATACCGTAGGGCGGCGCTTTAGCCATGTCATGAAGAGAGTACTAACTCATTCTTGTCAGTGTGCTCGAAAGTGTTTCCATAAATATCGACCATGGTTGTTTGCGTGTAGGATAGCTTGCCATTACCCACTGCAATACTCTGACTGAATGTGGTGGTACGTGCATTTCCGGCCATAAATGGCGACTGAATAATCCCCCAATCCACATCATCTGCCTGAGCTGTCACCTCAATAATGACCTCCCCGGTTGGCGCTTTACTCCCGCTATATCGCCCGCCGGCAAGTACGCAGACACCTCGTGGAATTGATAGAGAATGCATCATAAGCTGTCTTGCTACATCCCACATCCAGTACCCCGTTTGATCGTGAAATACACCATCATTCGATTTTTGTTTAACGATTTGACGGTAATAGATTGCTGCCAATACCTGAGTTTCAGCATTGGTGATATTCCCACAGGCTGAATATTCGATGGTTTCATAATAAGGGTTGTTTTCTGTCCCTTCTGGATCAGGTGCTATATCAAGCCCTTTATCACCTTGCCAGGTGCCAATTAATCCCGTTAACGGCCCATAATCTGCTTCTGTTGAAATAGTTGATTCACTCATAGCATCTCCTTATAGTTAAAGTTATATTGCGCTCATCTACCTTGAGCAAGTCTAACTCAAGTCATCCAGAAACTCACCTTGCTGATGCTGCCACATTTGAAAATACCGTCCTTCACGTTTCAATAGCTGCTGATGCGTTCCCTGCTCTATAATTCGCCCTTGCTCCAGAACAATAATTCTATCCATGCGTAAGATAGTAGATAAGCGATGGGCAATAACCAGCGCGGTTTTATTTTTTAGCAATTCAAAAATAGCTACCTGAACCTGTTGTTCGGTTAAGGAATCCAGTGCGCTGGTTGCTTCATCTAACACTACGATCGGCGCATCCTCCAAAAATGCACGGGCAATGGCTATGCGCTGCTTCTCACCTCCAGATAACTTAACGCCTCGCTCGCCTACCTGAGTCTCAAATTGCTGCGGTAATTGCTGAATAAACTCCAGACTCTGGGCTTTTGCCGCAATCGCGTGTAATTGGGCATCAGGCACATCAGCGCCCATAGTGATATTATCACGTACTGAGCGATGAAATAATTCGGGCTGCTGTGGAATAAGCGATATTTGCTGGCGCAATGAAGCCAGAGTAAAATCCTGACTGTCAATATCATCAAACTGAATCGACCCGCTTTGCGCATCAATAAACCTGAACAATAATCGTGTCAAAGAAGACTTGCCAGAACCTGATTGCCCGACCAGCGCCACCTTTTCCCCAGCCTTGATATGCAGAGAAAAATCCTCAAACAAAGGTTTATGCCCCAGATAAGCAAAGTTGATACTCTTAAAACTAATCTTTCCTAGAGAAATTTTCTGCGCTTTAGCCTGTGGAGTGTCCACTTCCAGATTCGTGTTTTTAAACACCTCACTCATCTCCATCGCATCAGCCAATGCCGTAAAGAAATTGCGTAAATTACGCCCGAATTCCCACAGACGCTGAATCAACATTAATAGAATGGACTGAAATAATACAAATTCCCCCACCTGGAAATTACCCGTTTTCCATTTACCAATCATCAAATACATTAACAATAGCTCAATGGCAAAGATCATCAATCCTTGTACAGCAAAAGAAATAAACATTAAAACCCAAGCTATTTTCTTGCGTTGATAGACATTATCAGAAGCCTGATCAATACGTTGCTGTTCGATATCTTCCAGGACAAAACTTTTAACGATAAAGATATTGCTGATCGCATCTGAATAAACACCGCTTACTTTAGAATCTGCTTTGGCAACAACTTCGTCAAATCTTAGCTTCCACCAGGAAAAGCCAATATTCCAGATCAGGTATATAACGACCCAGGCAAGAAAATACAGGCCAAATTCCGGCTGCTGTTGATAAAAAAGAATAAAGGCTATGCTAATAGCTAGAATGTTTTGAAAGAGCTGAAACAGACACCAGTCCATGATAATTTCAAAAGACCGGGAAAAGCGGTTCGCTTGTTTAATCAGACTACCGGAGAAACTGTTTTCAAAGAAAATATATTGCTGCTTTTTTAACACATCAAAACAGCGCTTTTCAAGCAGGCTGACACCCCCTCCATCGACCGGGATAATACCAATTTCCAGCACCCGCCAGGATAACCAGACACCGGCATAAAATACAGCAATCAGAAACAGATTATGCAGCATCATGGTATGTGTTGCAGGAGAATAGTCAGCCGCTAGCCCATTCGCAATATTCTGATATAAAACGGGCACATAAAAATCCAGTATCGTCGCGCTACTGAGTCCGATAATACACAGCAAGAAATACCATTTTTTCTGCCAGACGACCTTGCTGTACTCTCTAAAAATAATAGACATCTTTAACAATACAGTAGAACCAAAAGCAGATTACTTTTTACGTACATAAAAAATCTGTTGATCATCTTCTCGAATGTATTCGATAATTTCATGACCTGTTTGTTCACTATAAACGCCAAAATCCAGATGCGCGGCCGGGTCAGTGGCAATGACCCGCACAACCTCACCAGACTGCATTTCTTTCAAGGCTTTTTTTAGGCGTAATAAGGGTAAAGGACAGTGTAAGCCAGCCGCATCTACTTCAATATTAAATTCAATCATTCTAATTTTAAATTTTCTACATCATGCTTTATAAAGAGCGCATATAATAGCACTACACTGACAATCTGCGCTGCCAATTTAAGACAGAAAAAGACGAGTAAAAACCAACAGCTTCGCTAAAACGAATTCACATGGCCCTGAGAATTATTCATATCGCACAACAATATAACCAATTTGTGTGAAGCTAAAATACATAAAGACTGGTTACCTGCCTAGGAGGCTGTCCGAGAATAGAAGCCGTCGCGAGGAAAAGCCCTTTTGAGTCAGTTTTTTCGAACATTTGAGGCGAATAGTTGCGCTCTTTAACGAAAATGTTCGGGAAAAATGGCCAAAAGGGATTTTTCCGTTCATAACTGCAAAACTCGTTACTAACAGCCAAACTCAAGAAAGACACCCATACATCCCAATGGAATATTTCCCTTTATTTATTGATTTAAAAAACAAAAACTGCCTGGTCGTTGGAGCTGGTGATATAGCCTCGCGAAAAATTGAATTACTTGCTAAAGCTGGGGCAAACATCACCGTGATAGCGCCTGAAATAAGTAATAGCGTTAGTCAATTAGCCGCAAATAATCCAAATATAGACATCCTGCAGAGAAAATTTAGTCCTGATGATATTGTGCAACAGCGCCTGATTATTTCTGCGACTAATCAAGCTGATGTTAATATTCTGGTGGCGGCAACAGCTGATAAAGGCAATATACCGGTTAATGTTGTTGATAACCCCGCCTTATGTAGCTTTATTGTACCGGCAATTATTGACCGTTCACCGGTAATTGCGGCTGTTTCTTCAGGGGGAGCATCACCCGTACTCGCACGTATATTACGCGCAAAACTAGAAAGCCTTATCCCACCTACTTTTGGCAGAATGGCTAAACTGGCTGAAAAATATCGGGCACTGGTTAAGGAAAACGTTAACCCTCCTGCACAACGCCGTATTTTCTGGGAAAAAATACTGCAAGGGTCAATCGCTGAGCTATTCTATTCCGGTAAAGAAGCCGAAGCTGAAGCGCGCCTTAAAGATGCGATATTTAATACCTCTGAGCAACTCGACAATACCGGAGAAGTCTATTTAGTGGGTGCGGGTCCTGGCGATGCTGACTTACTCACTTTTCGTGCATTGCGCCTGATGCAGCAAGCCGATGTAGTCGTCTATGACCGCCTGGTATCTGATGAGATTATGGAGCTGGTGCGCCGCGATGCGGAGAAAATATATGTTGGCAAACAACGTGATAATCATAGCCTGGCGCAGGAATCTATTAATGAATTACTAGCCCGCCTGGCAAAAGAAGGTAAACGCGTGGTGCGTTTAAAAGGTGGAGATCCCTTTATTTTCGGCCGCGGTGGCGAAGAACTTGAAACGCTGGTCGAGCAAAATATTAATTTTCAGGTTGTACCGGGTATCACTGCCGCCTCAGGCTGTGCAACTTACGCAGGTATTCCCCTTACCCACAGAGATCATGCGCAATCATGCACCTTTGTAACCGGTCATTTAAAAAATAATATCGTTAATCTAAACTGGCAGCAGCTAGCCGCTCCCGGACAAACCATTGTTATTTATATGGGGCTGCTCGGTCTGGAGATAATTTGTCAGTCGCTGATTCAGCATGGCGCTGCAGCTAATTTACCCATTGCCCTGATTCAGCAGGGTACGACACATAACCAGAGAGTAATTACCGGAACACTAGGCACTATGTCCGCAAAGCTTAAACGCCATAATGTTCATGCGCCGACCTTATTTATTATTGGCACGGTAGTGTCATTACACGACACACTGAAATGGTTTCAACCAGATGAAGCGTAGAGCTGACTTCAGGCCGCTACGCTATATCACAACTATAGTAGACTAGAAGTTATGCCCTTGTGCCTGTTTAAAAGAAAACAACAAAATAAACCCTCATTCCTAAAGGCGCCATTCAGCTAATAATTATACGTCACCTGCTGATTACGAAATGCTGCCAAAAGCTGCGTAATTTTGTGTCCATAAAAATGTTGACACATCAGACGTGCTGCGCTTTATGATAAATTCCTACGTACCCTTTACCAATAATGCCGCTGAAAATTCGATTCGTATGACCAAAGTTCAATAGAACATATCGGGCCGCTTTCGCAGCACCCAGGGTGCCGAGGTCTTTTGTCGTGTCAGAGGTTATTTATCAACTTGCCGTAAACAAGGTCTAAGTGCAACTCAGGCAATGACGCTAGTCTTTGAGGCGAAGTTGCCTGGAGTTGCTTTATAATTTCATTGAACTACACAGCTTCGCTGAGTAGTTACACAAAAACTAACAATAATAGTTGAAAAACATGTCAAAACTCTCTATGATTTACCAGTTAAATTTTTCTAGACTATGTCTGACTGAATTATTCAATAAAAAGGCGTAGTTGTTTTATTAATACCGAGAGGGAAAGATCAGAATGAAAAAAATACTATTAGCTGTTTCTACAGTTGCTCTACTAGGTTTAAGCGCCCAAGCATCAGCAGGGGACTTAAAAGTAGGTAAAAAAATCTATGATCGCGCATTTGGTCGTGGTTGTGGCGCCTGTCATGATATTGCTTCTAATCCACAATTAGTTGCACTGATTAAGTCAGGTGACCTTACAAAAGCAAGCTTTTCTACTACTTTGAAAGAAGGTAAAAACGGAATGCCTAAAGCAGTGGTTGCTATCATGGAAGTTGGTCCAGTTAAAAAAGCAGGTCTTAGTGAAGATGAAGCTATTGATGCTGTATGGAGCTACCTGTCTCAATAAGCTCTTAGTAATAGATACAAAAAAGCCGTTTCAGGTTTTTCCTGGAACGGCTTTTTTATGTCTGGAAGACTGGCTGAGATTAAAAATCCTAGGATATTTTTTGCTGCTTATCTGAGCTATGTTCTAGAAGATATTGCCTGCGCACCCAGACACCGCCAATCACTGCAAGCATCAGTCCACACGAAGTAATCAGAAGACTCACTAAGCCTTTAAGCTGCGAGACCTGCTCAGCTAAAGCGGTGGTTTCCACATTTTTGGTGGGTTGCTGCAAATATTTCTGTACTATCAATCGCCCCGCCCCAGTTTCAGAGTAGGTTTTTAAAACCACTAAATCATCATGCAAAGCACGGATCGTATCCAGACCCGTCTCGGAAATCGTCCCGTTATGTAAAGATTTTTCTAAAATCTTTAGCTTACTTTCGATAGAGCCGCTAACCAAGCCCACTAATTGCGATTTTAAAGCATCGACCTCGGCGGATAAAACAGGGTTCATCTGCACGTCATATAACTCGGCAGCTTTTACCGCAACAGCTGGCTGTTTGATGGTAATTTCCTCAGGCATTAGTAGCATACCCATATAAATAACGGCTAGCATCAAACCTATAATCATAGCCAATACTAACCGGTTCATTTTCAGCACACTTAACTGTGTCGCTGAATTTAGAACGGCCAAATTACGCACTGATTTATTCTTCTTATTATTTTTGCGTAAGTTGCTCATTAAACCAAACCTATTCCCCTTTAAACAATTGCTAACCTTGTCATTATACAAGTTTGGAAAAAAAAATCCCGTTCCCTTTGAAACGCGGCGGGATTTTTTACAAAACTATTTTAGTCGTTTGGCTGCAATACGCATTCTTAAAGCATTTAACTTAATAAATCCTTCCGCGTCTTGCTGGTTATAAGCGCCACCATCATCCTCAAAAGTAGCAATCGCTTCATCAAATAAACTATCCGTATCAGAAACACGGCCGACAACATCAACATTCCCCTTATAAAGCTTCAAGCTCACTTTGCCGTTAACGGTTAACTGCGACTGATCAATCATCGTCTGTAGCATCTGTCGCTCTGGACTCCACCAGTAACCGTTATAAATCATAGTAGCGTAACGAGGCATTAATTCATCTTTTAGATGCGCGACCTCACGATCCAGAGTCAATGATTCTATCGCCCTATGCGCACGCATCATAATAGTACCACCTGGCGTTTCATAACAGCCGCGCGCTTTCATACCGACATAACGATTTTCCACTATATCTAAGCGGCCGATACCATTATCGCCACCGACTTTATTTAATTTCTCCAGCACTTCGGCAGGCGAATGCGGCACACCATCTATCGCAACTATATCGCCTTTAGCATAGGTCAATTCTACATATGTAGGGATATCAGGCGCATTTTCTGGCGACACACTCCAGCGCCACATATCTTGCTCTGGCTCACTCCACGGATCTTCTAAAATCCCGCCTTCGTAAGAGATATGTAATAAATTGGCATCCATAGAATAAGGCGAAGCCTTTCCTTTCTTCATTTCCACTGGAATACCATGCTTCTCGGCATAAGCTAACAATTTCTGTCTGGAATTTAAATCCCATTCGCGCCACGGCGCAATCACCTTAATATCAGGTCGTAAAGCATAAGCACCCAGCTCAAAGCGCACCTGGTCATTCCCCTTGCCCGTCGCGCCATGCGAAATAGCATCCGCCCCCGTTTCATTGGCAATATCAATTAAACGCTTGGAAATAAGCGGACGGGCAATTGCCGTACCCAATAAATATTCCCCTTCATAGATAGTGTTCGCTCGAAACATAGGAAAGACAAAATCACGTACAAATTCTTCGCGCATATCATCGATATAAATTTCTTTTATACCCAAAGATTTAGCCTTTTCACGTGCCGGTTCGACTTCCTCTCCCTGTCCTAAATCTGCTGTAAATGTCACTACCTCACAAGAATACTCATCTTGCAACCACTTCAAAATAACTGAAGTATCTAACCCACCCGAATAAGCTAAAACTACCTTTTTGATCTCTGACATTGTGTCCGAACTCTAAATAAATGAAAATTTATCAATTATACTATAAATAACACCCCGTTCAGTTTTATAATTCCTTACCCGGCAACATATCACAAACCAATTAATAATACCCGAGTGATCTATATAAAATAACTTATTAATCAATAAGATAGAATCATTACTTTAAAATATGATCAAAAAGTGTTGACGGTAACAGGGATAGCTGGAATAATAGCCGTTCTTTAGCGAGCCCAGGTAGCTCAGTCGGTAGAGCAGAGGACTGAAAATCCTCGTGTCGACGGTTCGATTCCGCCCCTGGGCACCACGCTAAAGCTAAATAAAATAAAGGCTGTAGAGGTTTTCTTCTACGGCCTTTTTTTATGCCTAAAATCTGCCTCTGTCAATTTCCGGTCGGGTTAACCCTTCATAAACATCTATCAGCTAAATGATCCCTAGCACCAAAATTCCCCATACCATTCTGAAATTTGGAAAAGCGCTATTTCTAAGCCTACCCAAAGACCACTCTAAAGAAGAACTCGAAGCAGTTATCGGGTATATTACACCCGTGCAAAAAAGACAAAGTTTACTCAATGTGGCTTAAAAAGCCTACAGGTTTATTAAACCATTTCAGATGAAGAAGGTTCTTAACAAATGTGTAGATGAAAAGTAAGCTATTAATATAGTTCGGCAGTAAAATGCAGTTTCCTATTTGCATACATTCAATTTATATAGATATTTGCCTATGGCTATAAGCTCAACAATCAATAAAGTCTCTCTTAATATTGCAGATATGGATCGGCATTATTACCAAACTCATGCTTTAACAGTGGCGCAACACCCTTCGGAAAGAGACTTTCGTTTTATGGTGCGGCTAATAGCGTTTATGGCGAATGCTAGTGAGCAGCTTTGCTTTACTAAAGGGTTAAGTAGCGATGATGAACCTGAGCTCTGGCAAAAGACACTCACTGATGACATTGATCTATGGATTGATTTAGGACAGCCCGATGAAAAAAGGATTCGTAAAGCGTGTGGACGTGCTAAGCAAGTGATTATCTACACTTATGATATACGCAAGGCAAAGGTCTGGTGGCAACAACAGCAAGATAAATTAAAACGCTTTAGTAATATTAAAGTTTTTCATATTAATGCACTCGGTGTGGACTCCTTGGTTAAACGTAATATGCAATTGCAATGCAATATCCAGGATGGAGAAATCTACTTGAATGATGAGAATTCTAGCCATACCATTACTCTGGACAGGTTTAGATAATGAAAAAGCTGGCACATTGTGACCATGGAGGGCGTCTGAGAGTAACTTAATCATTATCGAAATCAAGTTTAAATTGTAACTACTCAGCGTGTTTTTATATAGCCATCAAATGGCTGCAAGAGAGTAAGCTGGGCAAAACGTAGTATGCCCATCATCAATTAAATCGGCAACTGAATATAGCTATTTTCTGTATTCAGCTGGATTAATATGCTATTTCTTGAGCTTGTTATAAACAGTCTCAGCACGAGTCGAGATCTCCATGCAGCTGGCTATTTGTTTAATATCACCATGATACTGGCCCAAGGAAACTTGCAAAAATGCCTGTTCAACTTTTGCAAGCGCCTGTTCTTTTTGCTGTTTCCAGTCGATAGTTTTACTGCTGGATTCTCCCGCATCCAGTTTTAGTTCTGTTATAACCGTTCCCGTGGTAAATAATACACTACGCTCTAGGGTATTCTCCAGCTCGCGTACATTGCCCAGCCACTGATGGGCATGGATTTTCTGCATCACTGCGCTACTAACCGAGTTCACTGACTTATTATGCTTTTCACTCTTCCGTTTTAAAATTAAATCAACTAAGGCAGGCAAGTCTTCCGATCTTTCGATTAGGGGCGGTATTTCCAGGTTAACGACATTGACGCGGTAGTACAAATCTTTACGAAATTCTCCTTGTCCTACCTTATCCAGCAAAACTACGTTGGTCGCAGAAATAAGGCGCACATCGACATGTATTGCCAGTTTTCCTCCGACTCTTTCTAGTTCGTTTTCCTGAATTACTCTAAGTAAGCGTGTCTGTGCTGCGGATGATAACGAGTCGACTTCATCGAGAAATAATGTGCCGCCCTCAGCTCTTTCAAAAACGCCCTGGTGAACTTCAATTGCACCGGTAAACGCACCTTTTTCATGGCCGAATATAGCGCTTTCCATTAAGCTTTCAGCGATAGCACCGCAATTGATGGGTACAAAAGCTTTATGACTCCGTTCGCTCATGGCGTGTATGGCGCGTGCGACCAGTTCTTTACCAACAACCCGTTTGGCCTTGAATCAATATGGTAGCTGATGTCGGGGCTATCATTTCTATAGCTTCCAATACTTTTTTCATGCCTTTTGAATTAGCAATAATCACGGGGGGCTGGTTTTTTTTGAGATGCGGGGCACTCTGTTTACGCCAGATTTTCAGCATGCTTTCTTCAATCCGGGTCTGTAGTGCTGCAAAAGTCTGCTCGCTTTTGGCGTCATTTTTATTGTCCCGGTACTCTACTCCCGGCTTGCTTTTTGCAGTCTCGGGGTTGAGATGAATATAAACTTCACAGCAGCCATCCTGCCGGGCAATGCTCTTGGCAATTTCTACTTTGGCATAGCCAAAATTACGGGCGGCTATGCCACCAAAGACGCTGGAGGTCATCATGCATAATTCGGGGGAATTGACTACTTTTTCACCGAAAGGGCAGCTACTGTTATAAACGGCGATACTCTCCTGGTTACTCAATGATAGTGAGAAATTGCCGCCAATATTATTTTTAAGTCCTAGAATTAATTCAATATAACTTTCTATATTTAGATTTTCCTTTTTGTTGCCGTGCTCAGTTCGATAAACTTCTTCAAAAAAACAGCCAGCAGTCAAGGCGATATGTTCAATTAACTGTTGAGAATGCTGACTTCCAAGCTGTTCACTGGCGTGCATCAGTTCAATAATAAAGGTTTGCAGAAAAGCAATCGGAGTTAAGTTGGAAAGAGAATTAGCGGTTATCATGATTCCATTTAAATATGCAGTTTACTTTCAGTTATTGAGCCATAACTTCACGCTGTAAGTAAATGAAAATCATAAGTCTTTGTTTTATAGAGATGGTAAAAGTGGTATGGAAGGTGCCATTACTAACAACTATGGCAAGAATAACTCATAAGTTTGTTTAAGGTACAAGTGAAGATAATGAGGTTTCAATGCATGATCACTGAAAAGCTACTATTAGGCTTGCATCCATAAAGTGCATATGTCGCCAGGACGGGTAGTCGTAATCGCGTACCTATCCTGGATGTATTAAAAGAGACGTTTCCTAAAGAGCCCGCCCGGATACTTGAAATAGCCAGTGGTAGAGGTATGCACATCAACTACTTTGTTCCCCATTTTGAGCCTTTATATTTTTACCCATCTGGCAAAGATATGGATGTTTTTGACAATATCAAAACTCTTACAGAGGTCTGTGCAAATGACAATATAGCAGATCCAGTGCTTTTAGATTAAACCAGTGCTGGTTCCTGGTTTAATGCAGGTGAACCTACTGCATTTTTAGCTATTTTCTGTATCAATATCTTTCAGGTTGCACCTGTTTGCATCGCAGATAGCATGATGAAGTGCGCCGAATATTACTAGAGAAAAGGTGCGGAAGGGTTGTTGCAGCGGGAAGAAATGGCTGAAACCTGCGGATCCTTGCACTTTAGCTTATTTGCTAAAGCGACAAGTCTAACAAAAACGTTGCTTGGGGAAAACACAACTGAAACAGCTTCCCTTGCCTACAGTACTGCTAATTTTTAGCTGAGCATCGTGCCGAGAGAGGGTATGTTTGACTATTGCAAGCCCGAGGCCTGTGCCGTGTTTTTCAGGCTCACGTTGTGCATTGGCGCGGTAGAAACGTTCCGTGATTTTAGGAATTTCAAGTTCGGGAATACCTTCGCCAAGATCAGTAATATTCAGGATAGCGCTATCGCCGGATTGATACCATTGTACGGTTACGATCGATTCTTGATCAGAATATTTAAGTGCATTGACGATTAAATTAGAAAATGCACTGCGCAGTTCCTGGTCATTGCCAATTAAATTGACGTCTGAATCTATAAATAATTCAATGCGGCTATTGAGCTGTTCTATTGCGCTGCTTTCATGGCATATTTGTCTTAAGAGCTGACTGACCTCTACACAATCATTTTGCGATTTTTTTGTTTCCAGATTGGCTAATAGCAGTAGATCATCCACCAGGTGTTGCATGCGTAGCGTTTGATTATTCATTTGTTGTAGTGCATGCGTTAACAGAGGGGAGTAATCATCGCCCATATCGTCTAGTGTTTCCAGATATCCTTTTAAGACGGTGAGCGGCGTGCGCAGCTCATGCGATATATTATCGACAAAATCTTTACGCATGCGTTCGATATTTTTTAGATAGCTGACATCATGTGCGACTAATAAATGTGCGTTTTTGTCATAAGTTACGATCTTTATCTGTAACATTATTTGCGCGTTGGCAGGCGACTGTATACTTAAGATCGCTTCGGGATCTTTGTTGTTTAAAAACTCGATAAAGGCGGGGTTGCGAATTAAATTAGGGATGCGCTGACCCTCGTCTCTTTTTTTTAAGCCCAGTATTAGTTTTGCCGCGTTGTTAAACCAGGCGATTTCATCATATTCCCCTAAAACGACAACTGCATCGGGTAATGCAGCGGTAGATTTACGAAACTGTTCAATAATTCGGCTGAGTTGTTTTTTGCGTTTTTTATTGGCTTTTTTTAGGCGAAAGATATGATAATAAATTTCTTCCCAGAGACCGTTGCTTGCCGGGTAGTTTTGTTTTGCACCTGATTGCAGCCACTGTTCTAGCTGATTAAGGAGAAATGCCTGGCGCAGAATAAAGCCTATGCAGATGATGAGCAATAAATATAAGAAGTGCCCGATAAAAATACTAGCTATGGCAGCTAATACAATCGTGATAGTAAGGCGTAATAAATCCTTATTCCAAAAAGCCATTAGCTATTTTTTATAGAAAACCGGTAGCCAAAACCGCGCACAGTTTGTAACCACTCCTCGCGCTGATATTTAGCTAGTATTTTTCTTAAGCGGCGGATATGCACATCGACTGTTCTTTCCTCTATATAAACGTTACGTCCCCACACCTGGTCTAGTAACTGCGTGCGGTTATAAACTTTATCCGGGTGGGTAAGGAAAAAACTGAGTAATTTAAATTCAGTCGGGCTGACATCGACTTCTTTGTCAGAGATATTTACACGATGACGTTCGGTATCCATCACGATGTCCTGAAATTTAATTTGCGTTAAATCGTGAATTTTACCACTTCTGCGTAATACTGCCTTGATTCTTGAAATAAGCTCTTTGGGTGAAAAGGGCTTGGTAACGTAATCATCGGCACCTATATCCAGACCACGAATTTTATCTGCTTCTTCACCTTTGGCGGTTACTAGAATAATCGGTAGGTCACGATAACTATCATTTGACTTCAAGCGTCGCGTCCATTCATCACCCGTTATGCGTGGTAGCATCCAGTCCAGTAAGATAAGGTCAGGGACTGTTTCATCTAGTATAGCCTGAGCCTCTGTTACATCACCTGCTTCCAGCACGTTAAAGTCATACTGTTGCAAAACCATGACCAACATGCTTCGGATAGCTGGTTCATCTTCAACCACTAAAATTGTAAATTGACTCATATAATATTTAGAACCCTATTAAGCTGAGGCATTGTATCCCATTTTATATGACAGTTTTGTGACAATAGCTTTGTCGTAATAGGGAGACTAAAAATATCAGGCTTAGGCTAGCTTTCTTGTGACCCTATAAGTTATTTTATTTCAGGTGTTTAGACGATTGTTAAACATGATGCAGTTTTATAAGCTAAAAAAATGGGTATTAATAGCCGGGCTATTGAGGTGATTTGAGTAAATAAGTATCACTAAACTCCCAGTTTTACAGGCTTGGTTTACCCCCTATGTCAACATACCTGTTTCCTAATATTAAATTTCACAGGCGACAGATATGTTGACCATTACAGCCTTCTTCCTTAGGATAAGGAGGTTATTGCCAAGCTTACAGAGTGCTTAGCTTTTCATGAAAGTTAATACATCACCTTGCAGTTCTACATTAATGGTATCCCCGGCCGCAAACTGGCCGGATAAAATATCTTGCGCTAGCGGATTCTCCAGTTCTTGTTGAATAGCGCGTTTAAGAGGCCTTGCGCCATAGACTGGATCAAAGCCTGCCTCGCCAATTTTATCCAGTGCAACGTCCGAAATAGTTAGCTGTATATCACGTTCCTGTAAACGCGAGCGTAGAGACTCGATTTGAATTTTTGCAATCGCACGTATATGATCCTGGCCTAAAGGATGGAAGACCACGGTTTCGTCTATACGATTGATAAACTCAGGCCTAAAATGTCCACCCACGACTTCCATAACCGCCTGTTTCATTAACTCATAATCACCCTCTCCCGCAAGTTGCTGAATTAAATCAGAACCCAGGTTAGAGGTCATGATAATCACGGTATTACGAAAATCGACAGTTCTACCCTGGCCATCGGTTAAACGGCCATCATCTAATACCTGTAATAGGATATTAAACACATCAGCATGTGCTTTTTCCACTTCATCGAGTAGTATGACTGAATAGGGGCGACGGCGTACTGCCTCGGTTAAATAGCCGCCTTCTTCATAGCCGACATAGCCGGGAGGTGCTCCTACCAGGCGAGCTACTGAATGTTTTTCCATAAACTCAGACATATCTATGCGTATCATGGCATCTTCGGTATCAAACAAGAAGTGAGCTAGCGCTTTACACAGCTCAGTCTTACCTACACCTGTCGGACCTAAAAACAGAAATGAACCATTAGGGCGGCTAGGGTCTGATAAACCCGCACGTGAGCGGCGTACCGCATCACTGACTGCCTTAAGCGCTTCACTCTGACCAATCACACGATCCGCCAGTTGTTGTTCCATATTTAATAACTTGTCACGTTCGCCTTCGAGCATTTTAGCGACAGGTATTCCGGTCCATTTGGACACCACTTCGGCAATTTCATCTTCAGTTACTTTGGTTCTAAATAAAGTCATTTCCTGGGTTTCTGTTTCTGCTTGCGCTGCTAAATCTAGCTGGCGCTCAAGGTCAGGAATCGTGCTGTACTGTAGTTCAGACATACTCGCTAAATCACCACTGCGGCTTGCGCTATCGAACGCATATCGGGCTTGCTCCAGTTGTGCTTTTATATTAGCCGAACCCTGAACTGATGCTTTTTCAGCTTTCCAGATTTCTTCTAAATCAGCAGCCTCTCTTTCTAAATCAAGAATAAGTGTTTCCAATGTGGCCAGGCGTTTCTTAGACGCATCATCGGGTTCATTTTTCATCGCCTCACGTTCAATTTTTAATTGAATTAGGCGGCGATCCAGTTTATCCATGACTTCTGGTTTAGAGTCGATCTCCATACGAATGCGGCTGGCTGACTCGTCAATTAAATCGATAGCTTTATCTGGTAGCTGACGGTCGGCAATATACCGGTATGATAATTGTGCAGCTGCAATAATCGCAGGGTCGGTAATTTCAACGCCATGATGTACCTCGTACTTTTCTTTGAGTCCACGCAAGATGGCGATGGTATCTTCTACCGTCGGTTCATCGACCAGCACTTTCTGAAAGCGTCGCTCAAGAGCCGCATCTTTCTCGATATATTGACGGTATTCATCCAGTGTGGTTGCGCCCACACAATGTAATTCGCCACGCGCGAGTGCGGGTTTGAGCATATTGCCGGCATCCATTGCACCTTCGGCTTTACCGGCACCCACCATGGTATGCAATTCGTCAATAAACAGAATAATCTGACCTTCCTGTTTAGCGAGATCATTGAGAACTGCTTTTAGGCGTTCTTCAAATTCTCCTCTAAATTTAGCCCCCGCTATTAACCCAGCCATATCCAGTGATAATACGCGCTTACCTTTTATGCCATCCGGTACTTCACCATTGACTATGCGTTGCGCCAAACCTTCGACTATCGCGGTTTTACCCACGCCGGGTTCACCGATTAATACCGGATTATTTTTGGTGCGTCGCTGTAAGACCTGAATGGTGCGGCGGATCTCGTCATCTCGGCCAATCACAGGATCTAGCTTGCCCTGTTCAGCGAGTTCTGTCAGATCTATGGTGTATTTTTTCAATGCATTGCGCTGATCTTCGGCATTTTCATCATGCACGTTTTCACCGCCCCGCACCTGAGTGACTGCCTGTTCGATTAACTGTTCTGTAACATTGATCTGTTTTAATAGCTTTGCCAGTTGGCCCTTGCTTGCACAAGCAGCTAGTAAAAACATTTCGCTGGAAACAAAACTATCATTGCGCTTAACAGCCAATTGCTCAGTCAAGTTTAATAGTTTATTCAAGTCATTAGAAACCTGAATATCACCGGCTGTTCCTGAAACGGACGGCATGTTATCAAGTTCTTTGCTTAAAGATTGAGCCAACGCCTGAGTATTGATGCCTGCCTGGTTCAATAGTGGTTTAATGCTACCGCCTTGCTGGTCGAGCATGGCCGATAACAAATGCATACCTTCGATAAACTGGTGGTCTTTGGCTAAAGCAAGGCTCTGCGCATCATTAAGCGCGCTTTTAAATTTACTGGTGAGTTTGTCTGGATTCATAGCAATACCCTTAAAATATGTAATTAAATTTAAAATGGGGGTAGGCGGGGGATTTTCAAGGTAGTGATGAGCGAACTGGCTGGGTGGGCAAATTCAGCAATGCTTAACTCGTGCCTGAATAGGAAAAATATCCCTTTAAAATCAATGTACTATGTTAGTATAGCGATTAATAAAACGATTGAAGATTCAAAATCCACCATTTTAGTATTTTTCATTAAAAACAGATAAATTACTGTTTTTAAATGTACCTTAATATCTAAAAGTGCACTGGAAAATCCTGAGTCTTCAGTGTCATCCCTAACTCACCAAAACTTCGCGCAAAAAAACATGAGAAATGTCATGTCGTCACAACTAGAAATAGGATAAGTAGATATTGCCAGCATCGTCATTGATGTGTCATCACGTGATGATATTCCACTCATGCTATTTGGATTACAACAAAATATTTGAAATAAGCTCTTTTCACAATTCTTCAGGAAGTCATTCTGCACCAGAGCAAAAAGGATAGTGATAAAAGGTTCCTGTGGTATCAAACAAAGGTCACCTCGGCATGGAGCAGTGAAATATTTTGGTCTTAGGTTCCTTACGCTAGCACTGACCAATGAACATAGAACACTGAGATAAGGTATCTTCGATGACAAAAACTATCGCCTGCAAACGCTAAGAGATAATCTAAAGTTATTTACAACTGATATCACGGGGCGTATTAATGC
>LWDU01044389.1_pt1 | contig 53250 bp, 55 predicted proteins | sample 727161 | NCBI WGS metagenome assembly LWDU01 (sample SAMN04566230, study PRJNA314399) | hydrothermal vent metagenome | isolation source: deep sea hydrothermal plume seawater | place: Mexico: Gulf of California, Guaymas Basin | collected 2004-07-11
AAGGAAATAAAAATGGCTTTAGTACTTAATGAAGAGCAGCAATTCTTAAAAGATGCTGCCAGTAAATTCTTTCAGGATAATGCGCCCATTGCTCATTTCAGAGAAATAAGAGATTCAAATAATGAATTGGGATATGACCATGAACTATGGAAAAAGATGGCAGAACTTGGATGGGCAGGAATACTAGTTTCTGAAGAATATGGTGGTTCGGATTTTGGCATGATGGGCATGGGAACAATTTTAGAAGAGGCAGGAAAAACATTAACCCCCTCCCCTTTATTTGCAACCGGATTGATAGGAGCAAGTCTTTTAGAGCTTGGTGGTAGTGAAGAACAAAAATCTGAATATCTTCCAAAACTGGTAAAAGGAACATTAACTACTGCATTTGCTCTTGAAGAAGGTACACGACATGCCCCAGCCAATATAGAAACAGAAGCAAAAAAAGAAGGTGACGATTTTATTCTGAACGGCAGGAAGACCTTTGTTCTAGACGGCCATAGTGCAAGTCTTTTAATTGTTGCAGCTAGAACTGGCGGTTCAACGACAGACTCTTCGGGTATAAGTTTGTTTTGCGTAGATCCAACCTCAGAAGGTGTAGAAGTAATTAAAATGAACATGCTAGATTCGAGAAATGCAGCAGAGATTTATTTTTCTAATGTAAAAATATCTGCTAATAATCTATTAGGTGAACTAAATAATGGTTTTGGAATTGTTGAAGAAGTTATAAATAGAGCTCAAATAGGAATTTCTGCTGAAATGTTAGGCAATGCATCTCAGGCTTTTCAAATAACATTGAGTTATCTTAAAGAAAGAAAACAATTTGGTGTTCTCATAGGTAGTTTCCAAGCACTTAAACATAGAGCGGCTGTGATGTATTCAGAACTTGAATTAACAAAATCTTCAGTTGTAGGAGCAATGAATGCTATAGATGAACAATCTAATGACGTAACCAGATTTGCCAGTATGGCAAAATATAAAGCAGGTGAAACTGCCTATCTCGTCAGCAACGAGTCTGTTCAAATGCATGGAGGTTACGGTGTGACTGACGAATACGATATTGGTTTCTTCATGAAGAGAGCTAGAGTTGCAGAGCAGATATTTGGTAATACAGATTATCATTTAGATCGTTATGCAACGCTAAGTGAGTACTAAAAGCTCTAACCAACATACCTCAATAGAGGTTCTCTTAACTGTAATGGAACAGTTAAGAGATAAAGAGAAAGGCTGTGAATGGGATAAAGAGCAAGACTTCAAAAGTATTGCCCCTTTCACTATTGAAGAGGCTTATGAAGTTGCAGATGCAATTGCTAGAGAAAATCATAATGATTTGAAACTTGAACTTGGTGACTTATTGCTACAAGTAGTTTTCTTGTCTCAAATAGCAAAAGAAGAGGGTCTTTTTAAATTTGAAGACGTTGCTAATGCAATATCACACAAACTTATTTCCAGACATCCTTATGTTTTTGAAAACCCCAAAGAACATACACCCGATGAACAATTGGAGAGTTGGGAAAATTCCAAAGCTAAAGAAAGAGAGGAACTAAACTTTACAAGCTTAATGGATGATATAGCCCTTACCCTGCCTGCTCTCATGAGATCTCAGAAAATTCAAAAAAGGGCTTCACGTGTTGGTTTTGATTGGAGCTCTATAGAAGGATATTTTAAAAAAATAGAAGAAGAAATTGGAGAGCTTAAGAAGGCTATTCAGAATAAAGATCAAAGCAATATAGAAGAAGAAATTGGAGACTTGCTTATGATCTTAACCAACCTTTCACGTCATTTAAAAGTTGATGCAGAAACTGCATTACATAAATCAAATAGGAAATTTGAAAAACGTTTTAGATACATTGAAGATGAATTAGGGAAAAAAGGTAAAAAACTTAGTGACAGCTCTTTAGAGGAAATGGATAAACTCTGGGACGAAGCTAAACTTATCAATTAAAATCTAAGTGATGTCGATTTTCATAGGTGCTTTATCTTTCTTTTTAATAGTTATTAATACTCTTTTTTGGTGCTCATTGCTTTTAACCATCGCTATATTTAAATTACTGATACCTGTTGAGGCTTGGAAAAGAATTTGCACAAAATGGATTATAGTAATTGGAGAATGTTGGATATTTTGTAATGGGCTTTGGATAAGAGTTCTACACAAACCCAAATGGTCGATTCAAGGATTTGATTCATTAGATAAATCTAATTGGTACCTAACAATCGCCAATCATCAATCAATGGCTGATATATTTATTCTTCAAGGTATAACCAACAGAAAAATTCCAATGCTCAAATTCTTTATGAAAGATGTACTGATCTGGGTTCCTGTCATTGGTCTTGCTTGGTGGGCTCTTGATATGCCCTTTTTAAAAAGATATACCGAGGAGCAAATTAAAAAGAACCCCTCCCTTAGAGGAAAAGATATTAGTAAAATGAAAAAAGCTTTTGAAAGATTTGCTCGTTATCCGGTTTCTATATTTAGCTTTGCTGAAGGAACAAGGTTTACTAAAACCAAGCACGCGTCTCAAGACTCACCCTATGATCTACTCTTAAAACCTAAGTCGGGTGGCATAGGACTAGCACTCTCAACAATGCCTTATATTAAAAAAGTTTTAGACTTCACAATAAAATACGAATCTCAATATCGAACCTTCTGGGATTACAAGTGCAAGTAAAGATAATTGATGTACCTGAGAATTTAGTAGGAAAAAATTATACGGAAGATGAAGAATTTAGAGGAGAGTTAAAAGAATGGTTGTATGCTATATGGGAAGAAAAAAATAAATTTTTGAATAACAAATTTTAAGATAATGATTGATCTGTACTATGCGCCAACACCTAACGGCTGGAAAATTTCGATAATGTTAGAAGAGTGCGGCCTGCCCTATACAGTTATACCGGTTAATTTAGGAAAAGGAGATCAATTTAAACCTGATTTCTTAAAGATAAGTCCTAATAACAGAATGCCAGCCATTGTGGATCATGATGGCATCGATGGATTACCTGTTAGTGTTTTTGAATCAGGAGCTATTTTGATGTACTTAGGTGAAAAATCAGGCAAGTTTTTTTCTCAAGAACCAAGGAATAGGGTAAAAATATTAGAATGGCTTTTCTGGCAGATTGGAGGCCTTGGGCCAATGGCTGGACAAGTAAGTCATTTTGTTAATTACGCTCCTAATTTCCCGGGTGATCACTCATACTCAGAAAAACGTTACAAAGATGAATACGACAGGCTTTTAGGGATTATGAATAATATTTTAAGCGAAAGAGAATATTTGGCTGGAGACTATTCAATAGCGGATATGGCTTCTTTCCCCTGGGTAACAGCCTATAAAAGGTATGAGGTTGACCTTGATAGATTTCAAAACGTTAGAAGGTGGTTTGATGAACTTAAAAACAGGCCTGCAGTGAGAAGAGGAATGGACGTTGGCAAGGAAGCTAGAAACTTTGGAAAAGGCATGACCAAAGAAAGCTTAAAGACTATGTTTGGACAAACAGCCGATTCAATAAAAAAACAAACTAAAGAAAAAAAAGAAGAATCCTAAGTGGCTAAGATCGTTTCTATTAAGTGAAGACGGTCGTTACCAAAATACATATCAGAATCATTTATGAAAATTGTAGGGGAACCAAATCCACCCCTGTCCATCAATTCACTAGTATTTTGCTTGAGCATTTCTTTAGTTTCAGACTCTTCAATGTATGCCAAGAATTCATTTGAATCCCAGCCTAAACTCTCTGCAATGTTTATTAGAGTTTCATTAGATGATATATCTAAGCCCTCCGTCCAATAAGAACTAAAAATTATTTCAGCATATTCAGGCAAAACACTTTTCTCTAAAGCAAAGAAAGACCCTCTCATTGCTTTTACACTATTAATGGGAAAAATATCTGGCCAGTTAAATTGAATTCCTCTTATCTTAGCCCAATCATTCATGTCCTTCTGGGAATAAACTGATTTCTCTTTTACTGGATTTATTCTTGATTCATATACACTTGGGTTCTTAAGGTTAAAGACTCCACCTACAAGAATTGGCTTCCATATTAAATTACAATCTTGTCTTTGACATAATGATTCTATTTCTCTGAAAGCCAGATAAGTCCAAGGACTACTACAATCAAAAAAGAACTCAAGCTTAGAAGTCATAATTAATTATTGTGGGCTAGCTCAGCCATCTGAGTAAACAAGAGTGTTACGTCCTCCCGTTGCTGTTCTCCTTTGAACTCTCTATACAATGAGTTCACATTAACCGCTATACGTTCACTATCTCCCCAGCTAGAAAAAGCTTTCAAGTCAATATCTTTGCATGCCTCAAGAACTTCCATCCCTCCCTCAAAGCGGATTTTTGCCTCTTGGTGTATATAACTTAAATAATCCCTTACCGCTTCAACGCCTTTCTTATCAGTTACTGGTCCATGTCCAGGAACTACGTTCTCAACATCTAGACGAATAATTCTATTGCATGCATCAATCCAATTACTGACAGGCCCGGCCCAGAGAATTGGATGCCCTTCTATAAATAAGATATCACCGGTAAACACCACCTTATCATCGGGGACAAAAACAATAACGTCTCCATTGGTATGAGCCGGACCTACTTCAAATAATTTAACTTCCTTATCTCCAACTCTCCTTGATGTCTCTCCATTAAAAGTTGAATTGGGTAACTTTCTAGTAACGTTCTTAAAATCAAAATGTCCAAAGCATTCTAGAAAGAACTCTCCTAATTCCCCCATGTTAGAGGCATTGTCTATTAAATTTGCCATTATTTCAGGTGATTCATGTGCCATTTCATCAAGGGTTGCTTGACTGGATATTATTTCATTTGTTTTAACGCAGTTATTTCCATTGCAATGGTCACCATTTGAATGGCTATTAATAAGCGCTACAGTATTTTTCATGGCTTTCGGTTCGGCTGATTTCATATTGCCTAACATTACATTAGTTAAATTTTCATCAAATAAAGTATCCACGATCAGCGATTCTTCTTCATCACATACCAATCCGGCATTACTCCAGCCCCATCCGCCATCAGGCTGCAAATAGCCGTAGGTATGATTTCCTAAATCACACAAGCCTTTCTGATAGGGTTTTATGCCAAGATTTGAATATTTATTTTGTTTCATATTAGTCACAAGATATCAGAAAATTTATGTTTAAATTACTTAAATTTTTAGAAAACTCGTGCTGGCTATATAATTACCCTAAATTATGAAAAAACTTTTTTTTCAACTTCCCCTTCTTATTTGTATTAGCTTTGTATTGAAGTCTGAAGGAAGTAATCCTATCCAAGATAATCAATTAATCAATAAGGATAAAAAAATATTCCATAACCAAAAAGATGTAGTACTTACAACAGAGATAATTGAAATCTTATCAAAGCAGCATTATGTCAAAAAACCTTACGCTTCTATTCGCTCTAAGGCGCTTACTCTTTTTGTTGAAAGACTAGATCCCGCAAAAAATATTTTTCTTGAATCAGAACTCCTGCCTTATCAAACCGACCTTAATCTTCTGACTAACGACATTAATTCTGATCTTATAGGAGTTTTTAAACTATTTGAAATCTATAAAAATAGATATCTAGCTCGACATACAGCACAAGTAGAATTCCTTGGCCAACTTACAGACCAAGACTTGCTTCTTAATAAAAAAATAAGAAGAGATAGAAGTGAAGCTGTTAGACCTAGCAGGCTAGATGAACTAAAAGCCTTGTGGAAAGATCTAATTATAAATGACGTTATACAGTTAATACTTAGCGGCAATAATTTGGAAGAAGCCAAGGAAAAGTTATCTAAAAGCTTATCCAACCAAAAAAACTATTTTTTACAAACCCGTCATGAAGATATTTTTAATATCTATGCTAATTCCTTGACCAGCTCCTATGGCCCGCACACAAACTACATGTCTCCTAAAACAAAAGAGGACTTTGACATAAACATGAGCTTATCTTTAGAAGGAATAGGAGCTCTACTTTCCTCCGATGGAATGTACACAACAATCGCTTCATTAGTAGCTGGAGGACCGGCTGAAAAATCTGATTCTATAAAACCAAACGATAGAATTATTGGTGTAGCGCAAGATGGTGACGAAAATATAACAGACGTAATAGGCTGGAGGATAGATGATGTAGTTAAATTAATTAGAGGTCCAAAAGATTCAAAAGTGAAGTTAGAAATTATCCCAGCCACTTCTTTAGATGATTCAAATACCCAGATAATCGAAATAAAACGTAATATTGTAAAGCTAGAAGATCAAGCTGCTGAGAAGGATATTATTGAAATCAAAAGGCCCTCTAAGACATTTAAAATAGGAGTAATAGAACTTCCTGCTTTTTACTTTGATTTTGAAGCCTATCACAATAGAGACTATAGCTATCGAAGCGCTAGCAAAGACGTAAAGAAGCTTTTATCAGAACTAAAGAGGGTAGATGTAGATGGTCTTATCCTTGATTTACGCAATAATGGCGGCGGATCATTGCATGAAGCTAATGCTTTAGCGCATTTATTTTTAGGGAGAGGAACTACAGTACAAATAAAGAATTCTGCTGGTAATATCCATTCATTAGGAGAAAGGTGGGGGTATCAATTCTTCGACGGACCACTTGCAATTCTTGTAAATAAATTCAGTGCTTCAGCTTCTGAAATTCTTGCAGGTGCCATTCAAGACTACGATAGAGGTCTTGTAATTGGAACTGAAACTTTTGGAAAAGGAACTGTACAAAGAGTAGATCAACTAACTTCTGGCCAACTTAAATTTACGGAGTCTAAATTCTACAGAGTGTCCGGCAGCAGCACTCAAAATAAAGGCGTAACACCAGATATCTTTCTGCCGACAATGGTAGATACTGATAAATTTGGTGAGAATCAACTTCCAGGTGCTCTTAAGCATGACAATATACCAACAACTAAATTTAGAGACTTTGAGAGAATAGATCCCTACTTAAGCGAATTAAAAGCTAAAAATAATTTTAGGATAAATAAATCAATTTTTTACCAAAATCTAAAGGGAAGAAAAGAATGGCGAAAAATGCAAGAAATTGATTGGCTTAAACTAAACCTTGAAAAAAGAAGAGAAATAAAAGATAGAACTGAAAAGGAACTTCTTGCTCTAGAAAATTCTCTGAGATCTCAAATGAATCTTGAAATTTTTTCTACTTATCAGGAATTTTTAGATAGAGAAGAAGACCCCGACATTATTAGCTTTAACAAAAAAGAAATTAATGAAACAGCTAATATACTGGCAGATCTTATAGAATCTAAAAATAAACCTACTTTAGCTTTATTGGAAGCAGGATAAATCTATGAAAGTTATCTCATTTAATATAAACAGTATTAGAGCTAGGATACCTCAGGTTCAGGCTATTATTGACAAGCATTCACCGGATGTAATAGGTCTTCAAGAAACAAAAGTTCAAGATATAGAATTTCCTCATGAAGCTATAGAAAGCATGGGTTATCAGGCCCATATACATGGTCAGAAGGGTCACTATGGTGTTGCTATCCTTACAAAGAAAAAGCCTCTAAAAATAATAAAAGGCTTTATAAAAGATACTGACGAATCTCAAAAAAGGTTTATATCTGTTGAATATAAAATTGGAAAAAAAGTGGTTCATGTTCTTAATGGGTACTTTCCTCAAGGGGAAGAGAGGAAACACCCTATAAAATTTCCTGCAAAGCAGAAGTTTTATAAAGATCTTATTTCTCATCTCAAAAAAAATTATTCCCCTGAAGACTTAGTCATTGTCATGGGAGATTTAAATATCTCACCCCAAGATATTGACATTGGGATCGGAGAAATAAACAGGAAGAGATGGCTCAGCTCAGGAAAATGTAGCTTTCTTCCAGAAGAAAGAGAGATGCTTGCAAAACTAACTTCTTGGGGTCTTGTTGACTCTTACAGAACCATGAATCCTGAAAAGGATGACCTTTATAGTTGGTTTGATTACAGAAGCAAAGGTTTTGATGACACTCCGAAAAGAGGGCTTAGAATAGACCATATATGGGTAACTGAAAATCTTAACCAACGACTGGAAGATGTTGGGATAGACTACGAGATTCGAGGCATGGAAAAGCCTTCTGACCACGCGCCTATATGGTCAACTTTTAAAGTTTAACTCCTTCTTGAAGCAAAAAAACGCTTCAAAATCTCTGAAGACTCATTCTCTAAAGGACCCTGCCTGTATCTTACCTTGTGATTTAAAAAAGAAGATTCTAATAATTGTCCATTACTTACTACTACCCCTGACTTAGGATCCCTAGCAGCAAAAACTACCTCTGCTAATCTTGCTTGGACTAGCGCTCCGCAACACATCATGCAAGGTTCTAATGTAACGTACATAACGGCTTCTTTTATTCTGTAGTTCCCAACCACCAGTGCAGCTTTTTTTAAGGCTTCTATTTCAGCGTGACCACTAGGATCCAGGCCTTTTATAGAATTATTATGTGCCTCAGAAATTATCTGATCATCTAAGATCACTACTGCTCCTACAGGCACTTCATCTTTATGATAGGCCTTCTCAGCTTGAAATAATGCCCTTTTCATGTAATTTAGATCACCCATCACGTTATATCTAATGCGTACCTCTTCAAGTCATTAAAATCTATATATTCAAGAGCTCTCTCATGAGTAGCTGACAAAACAACCATTGGGGCACATTCTTGCTCCAAAGCTTCTTGCCATCGAGGTGCACACAAACACCAACGGTCGCCTGTAACTAAACCTGGAAAGCTAAAGGCAGGAACGGGCGTTATTAAATCATTGCCTTGATTAAAACTAAATTCTAAAAATTTATTTGTTAGAACAGTACACACCGTATGGCTTCCTTGATCTTGATCAGAAGTTTTGCAGCAGCCTGTTCTAAAAAATCCAGTCATTGGAGAGCAACTGCATTCTTTAATTTCTTCTCCGAAAACATTAACCTGTATTTCTTGCATATTTAGATATCCTTTTCCATTTTCATCATAGGTACTGTTAGTCCAGATAGGCTTTTATATAATATTTCTTCAATTATTTTATATCCATGAATTTTATAGAGCGGTTCTCCTGCTTGTGTCGCCATTAATTCACATTTTTTAAATCCTGCTTTCTTTGCTTCTTGTTCAGCAAGCATCATAATGAATGAACCAACACCTTTTCTGGCCCAGTCTGGATGTGTATACATTGCTCTAATCCTGGCAGAATCTACCTTGGGATCTAAAAAACTCTCATCTCTATTTGGGGTATGATTAGATCCAAAAAGAGTTTTTCGATTGCTCCATCCTCCACATCCTACAAAGTTTTCCTTAGTAAAAATCACAAAATATGTCTTATCTTTAATAAGTTGGTCATCTAGCCCCATGCTCTCAAAGGAAGCCTTTAATTGATTTTTTGTTAAATAAGGACCTAAAAGAGCTGGGATAGATAGCTTCATCAAAGCTTTAATATCAGGAATATCCTTTAAAACAGCTATTTTATGTTCAAATTTCATTTAAAAGGTACATGTATATTAAAAAGGTACATATTTTTATTAATTATTTTAGTTTCAGTATAAATTACCTAAATTACTTGTAAATTAAACAAATTAAATTTTATTGCATATTCAATCAGGGACCTATACAATTCGATCGCAATCGTGGTTTGATCCTATTGCAGCGATTTAAAATAAGTAGCTAAAACGGAAAATTAAATTTTCCTAGCTGCTGAGATTGAAAAATCAGTATAGGTAAAACCTTTTTTAATAATTTGGGGTACATAAATATGTATAAAACTAGACTAATAAGCGGATTAAGTTTCGCATTAGCTCTGATCTTAACTCCAACTCTTCCTTCCTTAGCATTTGGTGCTGATGAAGTAGAAGAAGTTGTAGCCGTTGGTTCAAGAAGAGAAGCTCGTTCTGTAAGTGACTCTCCAGCACCAGTTGATATCATTTCAGGTTCTGATTTTGTAAATCAGGGTGCTATGGATCTTCCGGATATGATTAGAACTATGGTTCCTTCATTTAACGTAAACACTCAACCTATAAGTGATGCAGCAACTTTAATAAGACCTGCTAACTTAAGAGGACTTCCACCCGATGATATGCTAGTTCTTATCAACGGTAAAAGAAGACATAGAGGTGCTGTTATCTCTTTCTTAGGAAGCGGTATATCTGATGGGGCACAAGGTCCTGATATATCTGCAATTCCTTCAATTGCATTAAAGCAAGTTGAAGTTCTAAGAGATGGTGCGGCTGCTCAGTATGGTTCTGATGCTATCGCTGGAATAATGAACTTTGTCTATAAAGACAATGCAGAAGGTACCCAAGTAGAAATTAGAAGTGGTTCTTATAAAGAAGGTGATGGAGACTCATGGAGAATAGCTGCCAATGTAGGCATGCCTTTCACAGATGATGGCTTTGCAAATCTTTCGGTGGAACTTCAGGAATCTGACGCTACTAGCAGAAGTGTTCAAAGAGCTGATGCTCAAGGACTTTATGACGGTGGAAATACGAATATTTGGAATTACCCATTACCTGCACAAACGTGGGGATCGCCGGAAGTCAGTGATGATCTAAAATTAGTTCTTAACTTAGGACTTGCACTAGATAACTCCAAAGAGTTCTATCTTTTTGGAAACTATGCTGAAAGAAAAGTATTAGGTGGATTCTTCTTTAGAAACCCAACTAATAGAGGCGGTGTTTTCTCTAAAGATGGTGGTGCAACAAGATTGGTAGGTGATGTAGCAGAAGCAACCACAGGCGCTGCAAGAACTTGTCCAGTAGTGCCAGTGCCAGCTGCAGGAGCTGGATCTCCTTCTGATGCAGCACTAGCTGCTATTAAAGCAGATCCAAACTGTTTCGTGTTTAACGAGCTGTTCCCTGGAGGATTCACACCAAGTTTTGGTGGGGATGTTATGGATTGGGCTATAGCTTCAGGCATAAGAGGAACTACGGATTCTGGAACTATGTATGATCTAAGTGCTAGCGTTGGTGAAAATACAGCTAATTACTACATTGAAAATACAGTAAATGCTTCATTGGGGCCAGACACTCCTACATCATTTACTCCTGGTAGTTACGTACAAATAGAAAAGAACTTAAATGCTGATTTCAGTAAGTCTTTCCCAGTGGAAGGTCTTGCATCTGATCTAAACGTAGCATGGGGTCTTGAATTTAGAGAAGAGCAGTTCACTGTTATCTCGGGCAATGAAGAAAGTTGGGAAATTGGACCTTACTTTAAACAAGGCTTTGGTATTGGGTCAAACGGTTTTGGAGGCTTCTCTCCAAGTATGGCTGGTACATGGGATAGAAGTAACTTTGCTGTTTATGTAGACCTTGAAGCTGACGTATCTGATAAACTTTTATTAGGTTTCGCGTCACGTTATGAAGACTTCGATACATTTGGTTCTACCAGTAACTACAAGCTCTCTATGTTCTATAGAGCTTCAGATAAAGTTGCTTTGAGAAGTACTATAAGTACTGGCTTTAGAGCTCCTACTCCAGGACAAGCTAATATCTCTAATATTTCTACTGTAGCTGACGCTGGTGGTGACCTTTATCAAAAAGGAACTCTATCTCCAACTAACCCAGTATCTGTTTATTACGGCGGTAAAGAACTTACTCCTGAAAACTCAGATAACTTTAGTTTTGGTGTAGTTTGGGATGTTACTGATGCCTTTAATATCACTTTTGATACCTACGAAATAGAACTAGTAGATCGTATTACTCAAGGTGATGATATAGATGTAACAGCAGCAGATATTGCTACTTTAACAAGCTTAGGCATACCAGGTGCTGGTGACCTTACTAACTTCCGTTTCTACGTGAATGATTTCGATACAACTACTGAAGGTTTCGATGTTGTTGCTACGTATGAAGCTGAAATGGGTAATGGAAACACTGCATTTACATTTGTATACAGCGATGTTGAAACAACTGTAGACAGAACTGGTGGACTTGTAGGGTCAGGTAGAATTGATCAGCTTGAAAAGCTACTACCTAAGACACGTTGGAATTTATCAGCTGTTCATAACACTGGCGATTGGAGAATACTTGCCAGAATGAACTGGGTTGATGAATGGTTCACTGAAGAATGGGGCGGCGGCGGCGGATATATCGGTGATATGTCTACTATTGATTTAGAAGTAAGTAGAGATCTAGGTGCTTATAACTTAACATTTGGAGCTCAAAATGCTTTTGATGACCACCCTGATAAGGAAAAGAGAGGAGCCATTCTTGGATGGGAATACCCAGAAGCTTCACCTCTTGGATTTAATGGAGCGTTCTATTACTTCAAGCTTGGAATGGATTTCTAAGGAAATTCTAATCAAAAAAAAGGGTGCTATATGTGCCCTTTTTTTTATCTTGAATAAACAATCTTCCCTCCAACTATTGTCATCACAACTTCTGATGACATAATATCTTCCTCGGGAATAGTCATAAGATCTTTAGAAAAAATAGTGAAGTCAGCTAGCTTTCCAACTTCAACTGTACCCTTTATGTCTTCTTCAAATACCGAATAAGAGGCCCATTTAGTAAACATCTTTAATGCATCTTGCCTTTCAACTGCCTCTTCTAAATGCCAACCTTCTGCGTAAAAACCATCCAAGTCTTTTCTGCCAATTGCTGCTTTAAATTCTATTCTTGGGTCACCAATTTCTACTGGAGCATCAGAACCTCCAACTACTCTTACGCCTTGATTCAATAAACTTCTCCACACGTAAGCATTCTCCAGTCTTTCTAAACCAAGTCTCTTCTCTGCAAAATGGAGATCACCAATAGCATGGGAAGGTTGCATGGAGGCAATAATATCCATTTCTTTATAACGAAGTTGATCTTCTGGTTGGATATTTTGCGCGTGTTCTATTCTCCACCTTGGATTCTCTATTAACCTCTCATCTTTTCTAACTAAACTAAAAGCATCTTCATACCAATCCAGGGTTATCTGATTTCCCTTATCTCCAATAGCATGCGTCTCTATTTGAATGCCTTTCTTAAGTGCTTCAATAAGCTTAGGCATAGTTTTCCCTTTTTCAAAAATTAAAAACCCGCTAGTATCGTAATCATGATACTTTTCTAAAAAAGCTGCTCCTCTAGATCCTATAGCGCCATCAGCATAAAGCTTAATACCTCTTGCCGAGAGAAAATGTTGAGGATCTATAATTGTTCCTTCTTCAAGCATTTTTAATGCATCAGGACCATCACTTACATAAAATTGAATACGTAAATTAAGATTTCCTTCTAATTTAATTTCTTCTAGAATCTCGAAATCAGCATAAGGCGAGCCTGCATCATGCAATTGCGTCCATCCCAACCTTAAGCTCTCAGCTATAGCTATTTCCAATGCTTCTTTATCTTGCTTAAGGGTTTTCTTGGGTATTAATTTTTCTACCAATAAAGTGGCTTTGTCTACTAATAAACCGTTAGGATTCCCATTGCTATCTCTATTGATTGCACCTCCTTGAGGATCCTTTGTATTAAAGTCAATACCAGCTAAATTCAAGGCATAAGAATTTACCAAAATAGCATGCCCGTCTGCTCTTTCTAGAACCACAGGTCTATCGTTTGAAAATCTATCCAATTCACCCATGGTAGGAAAACGTGCTTCGGGCCAATTCTTTTCTATCCATCCACGCCCTACTACCCATTCACCTGGTTCTTTAGAATTTGAATATATCTCAACAACAGTAAGCATTTCTTTTAATGAATCTATACCTTGGAGATTGAGATTTAATTCTCTGTACCCTATTCCTTTAACGTGTGCATGAGAATCAATAAAACCGGGGTACACAAACATACCCTCTAAATCTAACATGGACACATCGCCACATTTATAAGCCTTGGCTTCCTTGTTGCTTCCTACAAAGACAATATTTTTATTCTTAACTGCAACTGCTTCGGCTTCAGGATAAGTGTCATTGGCTGTGTATATCTTTGTGTTGAAAATTAGAGTGTCTGATTCAATGCAATTAACAGGTTTATTGCACCCATTAAGGAGAATTAAAGTAATAAGAATTGGTAATAACTTTAATATCATGATCTATCCTAATATTTCACTACCAAAAGATAGCTCCTTCTTCATGCAGTTTTTCTTGTAATTCCTTATCAATTCCCAATTCATCTAGAACTTCTCTGGTATGTTCACCTACCTTCGGCGCTCTACAAAATTTCTTCTTATTTTCATCTTTAATTGTAATAGGACTATTAATGGTAAGAAGGTTTTCAAACCCTTCATGCTCTAATTTAACAAGTGTCTTTGTTTCTAAAAACTGACTGTCCTTCTTATGATCCGTTGTTTTTCCTAATACACCATAGGTAACACCAGAATTTCTGAGAAGTTCATTGATTTCATCTAATGTTTTACCTGAAAATCCTAAATTCAACTCTTTTTTTAAATCATCTATATTCTCTATTAACCCTTCGTTTATAAAACGCTCATCGGTTAATAAATCTTTACGGTTTAAAGCTTCAGCTAATTTGGGCCATTCTTTGGCAGCATTAACTAACCCCAATGCAAACTCTCTGTTATCTTTAGTCGTATAAAAATCATAAAAAGGATGCCTGGGAAGAGGTTCTGAACGGTCAGGAAAATCAACATCCATTAAGGCGGCCTGAATAAAAACTCCGTTTGCCCAAGCTCCATTAGCCATAAGAGAAGTAGATACCTCTCCTCCTTTACCTGTTTTTTGTCTGCGATAAAGTGCAGTCATAATTGCTCCATAAAGCGCAACTCCTGTGGGATGATCTCCCATACCTGGAGTTGACCAAGCTACGCTGGAAGTAGAAGAAGGTCTTACAAAATCCATCAATCCACTTCGAGCCCACCAAGCCATGGAATCGTATGCAGTTCGATCAGCGTCTGGGCCTACTTCTCCGTAGCCTGTCAGTGAAGCATAAATCAGCTTTTCATTATTAGGGCATATATCTTCAGCCATAATTTTTAATTTTTTTCTTATAGGGAAAGGCATGTTGGTTATAAAAATATCTGCAGAATTAATTAAATCCATAAGTATCCTGTGAGCCTTTTCATTCTTAAGATCCAAGGAAACGCTTTTCTTGTTTCTTGAAGTTAACTGCCAGCAATAATCATCAGGTCCTACAGGCATTCGACCATTCGTAATAAGGTTCCTAAGGCTATCTCCTGTAGGGGGTTCAATCTTGATAACCTCAGCACCAAAATCTCCCATGATTGTTGCTGCGGAGGGACCAGCTATAAAGCTTGCTGCATCTATGATCTTTATTCCTTCCAGTAAATATTTCTTAGATTGATCCAATCCTTATCTCCGATTTATAAAATAAAGTTAACATATTTTGCTTCATAATAAATTGTTAATTGTCTTCATAACAAGGTATCTTATGGCTTCATAATTGCCCATAGGGAGAATAAAAGATGCCCCAGAGATTCAAAGTTATTGCTTTAACCATGCTTGCCGTATTCGTCTGCTATATAGACAGGGTGGTCATCTCACTAGCAATCATCCCAATGAGTGAAGGAACTGGTTGGTCAGAAACTCAGAGAGGAATTATCTTATCAAGTTTTTATATTGGCTATATTCTCACTCAAATCCTAGGTGGTTCCTTATCAGATAGGATAGGTGGAAAATTAGTTCTAGGTGCTGGTCTGGTGGTATGGTCTATATTTACTTTTATAACTCCTTGGGCCTTTTATGGAGGCATGACTGCCTTAATAATTGCCAGAATAGGAATGGGATTAGGGGAAGGGATAACTTTTCCTGCATGGCATAGTTTATATGCTAGATGGGTTCCTTTTAATGAAAGGGCTAGATCTGTTGCACTTACAAATAGCGCAATTCCCATTGGCACGATCTTTGGATTAGTAGTAACTCCATTCATTATTTTACGATGGGGTTGGGAATGGGCTTTTTACTTATACGGTGGGCTTGGATTTATTTGGTACTATTTTTGGCAAAGAACTGCTTATTCTACTCCCAAAGAAGACCCAAATATTTCTTCTGCTGAACTAGAATTTATTACTAATAATGCGCCTGCCTCTGAAAAGGCTGAAAAATTACCTTTTTCTAAATGGCGAGCCAATCTTCCTTTGTGGGCTATAGCTGTAGCTCATTTTTGTAATAATTACAGCCTCTTTGTCTTTTTATCATGGCTTCCTATCTTTATAAAAGACGGGCTAGGAGTTCCTATGGCAGCAGTAGGCCTATTAGCGATGCTGCCCCATATAGCTTCTTTCTTGTTCTTAAACATAGGAGGATACTTCGCTGATTATCTAACTAATAAAGGAATAAAACTAATAACGGTAAGGAAACTTTGTAATTCCATCGCTTTTGGAGGAAGTGGGATATGCTTATGCATAGTCCCTGAATTAGAAAGTGTTGCAGCTATAATTGCAATTATGTGTTTAGGAAACATGTTTGGTGGATTTGGTGCAGGAGGATTTATTGTAAACCATGCAGATATCGGCCCTAAGTACACAGGCAGGCTAATGGGAATAACTAATATGATAGCAGCACTGCCAGGCCTGGTAGGTGGTATTCTTACTGGCGTAATTCTAGATGTAACTAATTCTTGGGATATGGTATTTTATGTAGTCGCTGGTATAACCTTTTTTGGAGGAATTTTTTATTTTCTCTTTGCTAGCACAGAGAAGCAATTCGATTAAACAATTTTGAAAACTATTATGAATAATACTATTGAAAAGGAACTTTCTAAATCAGGAGTATTACTACTAAAGCTGAACAGGCCGGAAGTATTGAATGCAATGAACAGGGACTTAATTGTTGGTCTGCTCGAAACTTTTAATGAAACTGTTGATGATGAATCTGTAAGAGCAATTGTATTAACCGGTAATGGCAGAGGTTTTTGTGCCGGCGCAGATTTGGTAGATGGCGGATGGCCAAACGAAGGAAACCTATCTGCAGGTCAAGCGGCAGGCAATAATATGGAAACAGCTTTTAACCCTCTAGTAAAAGCTATCACTCAATCTAACAAACCAGTGATTACTGCTATTAATGGTATCGCTGCTGGAGGCGGGGTTGGTCTAGCATTATGCGGAGATATAGTTATTGCAGCAAAATCAGCAAAATTTAAACTTGTTTTCGGCCCTAATTTAGGAATTATTTCCGATGTTGGCTCATCGTGGTTTGTCCCTAACTTGATAGGAAGAGCGAGGGCAAATGGCATGGGTCTGTTAGGAGATGATATAAGTTCGGAACAAGCTAAAGATTGGGGTCTGATCTGGGATTCAGTTTCAGATGAAGAGCTTCTCCCAAAAAGCCTTGAGATTGCAGAGAGACTAGCAAATGGACCAATTGATGGCCTAAAAGCTATTGTAAAAGCACACGATAATGCGCTTTCTACATCCTTAAATGATCAGCTTGATTACGAAAAAGACACTCAAAAAGTACTCCTAGACAAAAAGGAGTTTAAAGAAGGTGTATCTGCTTTTGTAGGAAAGAGAAAACCAAATTTTAGAGATCTTTCTTAGTAAAACTCAACTCCAGCTATATCTACTTGAGCAAAAAATCTTTACCAAAGGCCACGATGCCTAGGGTTTTTATTTTAGACGAAGAAAAACTCTTGGAGGTATCTCTTGAATACTCAAATGAACTAAGAGGCAAGTCTATTACCTGTCATTCCTCTGTTACGTAAAATTTAGAAGCATAATAATTCCACCCATTACCTGATCAGAAAACGGAACCCAATCTGCCCTGACATCTTTTAGATTATCAATAACTTTTGAATAACTAGCCATCGAAAGAAATATACACAAAAGGATATAAATTTTATTCATAATACTTTCACTAAAATAAAGAATTATAAAGCACAAGGATTAAGCGTTCGTAATTGAAAAAAAATTCAAAAGAGTTAGAGTAATTAAAAATAAGGGGAAATTTATGACTAGACCAAAGCAGTTCTCAACAAGGTTAATTTTTTTAACCTCCTTAACTGTTTTCATTCTTGGATCATGCAGTCAATCGAATGAAGAGGATATCAGTAGTTCTGTCTCAAATTTAACAGGGTCATCAACTATAGGCTTAATAAATGACGAAAGAATTATTGCTGCTGAAAGCGAACCAGGGAACTGGCTTTCGCATGGAAGAACCTATGAGGAACAAAGATTTTCTCCATTAAACAAAATTAATAAAGATACGGTTAAAGGATTAGGGTTAGTTTGGTCGAAAGACATGGGTACAAATCGTGCGTTGGAATCTACTCCAATTGTAGTAGACGGAATAATGTTTTTTACAAGCACTTGGAGCAGAGTTTATGCAGTTGATGCTTTAACGGGTGAAACTATATGGACTTTTGATCCTGAAGTTCCAGGAGAATGGGCAAGAAAAGCCTGTTGTGACATTGTTAATAGAGGTGTTGCTGTTTACAACGGTAAAGTTTATTCAGCAAGCCTTGATGGAAGACTATTTTCTCTTAATGCTGAAACTGGCGATAAGATTTGGGAAGTGGATACAATAATTGATAGAACAAGAGCCTATACCATAACTGGTGCACCTAGAGTTGCCAAAGGTAAAGTATTTATAGGGAATGGAGGTGCTGAATATGGTGTCAGGGGTTATGTTACTGCCTATGATTCTGAAACTGGCGATCAAGCTTGGCGATTCTTTACTGTACCAGGTAATCCAGCCGTAGGATTTGAAGATCCAACTCAGGAAATGGCTGCAAAGACTTGGAAAGGAACCAATTGGTGGGAATTTGGTGGTGGAGGAACAGTTTGGAATTCAATTGTTTATGACCCTGACTTTAATAATGTTTATTTAGGAGTTGGAAATGGCTCTCCTTGGACCAGAGAAATAAGATCACCTGGAGGAGGAGATAATCTTTTCTTAGCTTCAATTGTTGCCGTTGATGCAGATACAGGGATTTACAAGTGGCATTACCAAACCACCCCAGAAGATAATTGGGATTACACTGCAGTACAGGACATGGCTCTAGCTGATATGGAGATAGACGGTGAAAAGAAAAAAGTATTACTGCAAGCTCCAAAAAATGGATTTTTCTATGTTATAGATCGATCAAATGGAAAAGTTCTAAGAGCCCATCCATTTGCAGCTGTTACTTGGGCAACTCATGTTGACCTAGAGACAGGAAGACCTGTTGAAAATCCTGCAGTAGATTACTCAGAAAATGGCTCCTGGGTTTTACCCGGTCCATTGGGAGCCCACAATTGGCAAGCGATGTCGATAGACCTTGAAGCAGGACTGGCTTATATACCAACACAAGAAAATCCTTTCTTTTATGCAATCCAAGAGGACTATAAAAAAACCGGAGTTTATAAAAGAAACCCTGGAAGATGGAACATGGGCATAGAAATGAGCTCTCTGGCCCAAAATATCTTAAATAATTTAGAAACTATGCCTAATCCTGGAGGTTATCTTAAAGCTTTCAACCCCCTCACGGGTGAAACGAAATGGTCTGTGCCTATTCCCCACTATTGGAACGGCGGAGTCTTAGGCACTGCTGGAGGATTAGTCTTTCAAGGAGATGCTTTAGGCATGTTCTCGGCATATGACAAAGAAAATGGTGAAAGATTATGGCAATTTAATACTTATACATCGATGCTTGCACCTCCAATAACCTTTGAAATAGATGGCGAGCAGTATGTATCTATCTTAACTGGATCTGGTGGCGGAGACTTGTTCGGAGGAGAGCCTTTACCACCTATAGAAATCCAAGCTTCACTAACTTATAACAACTTTGGAAGATTGTTGGTTTTTAAACTTGGAGGCAATAAAACTCTTCCTATTCCCAATGTCAGAGACAAAACCATTCCTGAGCAGAAGCTTGCCAACGTCACTGTTAAGCAAATTCAGAATGGTGAGAGTAACTACAATGACTACTGTGCCGTTTGTCATGGATTTGTAGCGAAATCTGCTGGAGGAATACCGGATCTAAGAAAAATGTCAACGGGAACCCACGACACCTTCGATCAAATAGTACTAGAAGGATTATTGTCTAGCAACGGCATGGCTTCTTTTGCCGATGTGCTTTCAGAGGAAGAAATACAGAATATTCATCATTATGTTAAAGCAAGGGCACACGAAGACAGAGAAGTAGCTTTAGGTAACTTAGAAGCACCCCAATTTACTTGGTTTGGTCAAGACGAATAGTGCTTAGTTCTGAATTAAAGTCTTTGGAGGTAGAGTTCTAGGAGCAACCTCAACGAACTCGAAAGAGGGAACGCCTTCCTCCTGCTCTCCTTGAGATTCATATAGATTAGCGTTGTCGGCTTCTTTGTCCTTGATAACTACCCCATAAGTTTTCTTTCCATTCAACTGCTCACCTTCTTTTAACTTAAGAAGAGCAAATTGTGCTTTCTTATAATTTTCCTCGCTCCATTCAAGTTTATAGGCCCTCGGTTTGCCATGAACAATTTTGGCTTCGTCTAAAAGACGCACCCATAAATATAAACCTCCTTCTTTTCCTGTTTCCTTTTTAGGCTCTTCTACAGCTACCCAAATTATCCTAAATTCTTCTGGTAGGTTCTGGGCTGAGGGCCAACCCAATATATTGGTATAAGTATTCCAGCTAAAGAAATAGAAAACTGTTACTAACACTACGCCCCATAATTTAATTTTCTTTGTGAAAGAGGTATAGAAACAAAATAATAACAATAAGCTAGCGATCAGCAAATAAGAAAAAATTAATAAAAGACGCTCTTCAACCATGTCTATTTAGAATTACCCAAGGCCTTAGTAAGGAGTTTTTTAGGAAATTGATTTAAGTCTATAATATTCTTTTGACCATCAACAATAAATCGCAATGCTGTTTGTTCATCGCCAACACCTGTTAAGAAATGTTCTCCATAATATATTAGCTCAACCGAAGGGTTGAGTTTTTCAACCTTCACGGTTACTGGCAAAGGTTCTTGATAATTAGATTTATAATGCAAAAGATTAATGACGTATTCTCCAGACTGTAAACCTCTAATTGTTACTGTTTCTTGATTAATAGGGTTTGAAATAATCTCTCCTTTTGAGGTTATTTTATCTGCTAAATTCCCTCTATCATCTCGATCTAAATGCATTAAACCTGTATCTCTATTATGGTACCAAACTAACCCTCCTTGAGGATCTTCCACGACTGCATCTACGTCATCAGGGTGTTCATCAGGCCATTGAATTGAAATTAGAACTTCAGCTTTCGTATCTATAGATCCGGCGTCTTGAGAATTATTGATAAGCATAAATGCTATAGCAAACATAAATGCAAATCCCAACAAAGCATTGAAAAGGAGATCAGTAAAAACATCCTGCTCATCTCCTTTAACAAGGATTTTATGCTTCATCTAATACTTTTAAAGATAGATAATTTAATATTCTAGTTAAACTTGTATCTAATAAAAAATACTGAAGTTTTAGTAAGATACTAGTCACAAGTCCTGTCAAGGTTGTATAGAGAGCTACAGCCATACCTCCGCTCATTTTCGATAAAAGCTGCTGAATTATCTGTGGATCAAAATCTTTTATTTCTCCAATAGGGAGTAACATTAGAATAAATCCTATAACTGTGCCAGTTAAACCAAGCTTTAATAAAATGTCTACAATCATGTATCCCAATGCATGTCTGTTGACTAATTCATCTTCTAAGAGTGATAAATAGTTTTTATCTTTTTGTAGATCTTCTCGGTTGGAGGCTTTAAGTTTATTTAACCAAACAGAAGTAGTAATCACTTGATCTGACTGTAAACTTTCTATTTCTTTATCCAAAGAGAAGCTTAAAAAGTACCAATGTACAGTTGCTAAATAATAGATAGCTAATATTATCAATGAGATCTTGCTCTGATCAGAGGCAATAATAAGATTTAATACACCTAAGCTGTAAATTAGATAGGTAAAAAAGATAATGACCCCTAATACTGCCGAGGATTTTAATAAAAGATGCTCTGATTTAAGTTTAACTGCCATGTTTTTGTTGCCTATGAAAGATCGTTCAATCCACAAAGCCTGTTGCAAGACCTGAAGCTTACCTTTTTAAGGTAATATTTACCAAGACTAGTATTCAAAATTAAATATGTCCTGACTGACCGCCATCGACCTCTATAGAGGTCCCACTAATATATGAAGCAGCATTTGTACAAAGAAAAGTTATTAAAGAGGCTACTTCTTCAGAAGTTCCATATCGACCAAGAGGCACAGAAGATCCATTATTTTTAATAACATCCTCCTTTTTTCCACCTGTAGCTTCTGCAATTTCTGTTGCTGCTCTTTCCCACATAGCGGTATGTATAAGACCTGGAAGAACTGAATTAATCAGAACACCATCAGAACCATATTTTTTTGCTAATGACTTACTCATCGAGATCATTGCGGCCTTTGTTGTTCCGTAATCTATTAGCGCTGCATTGGGGTATTTTCCTGCAGAGCTCGAAACCATCACTACTCTGCCCCACTTCTTCTCTCTCATATTTGGAAGAAATGCTCTTGTACATCTAACTGCTGAGAGAAGATTCAATTCATGTAATTGTTGCCAATCTTCATCTTTCATATACAAAAAATTTCTTGAAGGAGAAGCTCCAACATTATTAACCAAGATATCTACAGGTCCATCAACTTGTACTAATTCTATAAAAGAGTCAGTCGATTCTTTGTTGCCCATATCAGCTATAAATCCTTTTATAGAACCATTTTTAGTTCCAAATGAAGATAACTTATCGACAGCTTCAGAATTTCTTGCACAAAAACTAACGTCTGCGCCGTATTCAGCTAACATCTTAACTACAGCCTCTCCAATGCCTAAGCTTGCTCCAGTTACAACTGCTTTTTTGCCTCTTAAATCTAAATCCATCATAACTTTTCTCCTTTATTTAAGTCTAACTTCATCTTCGTATTTCCTCTTTCATATCTCATGTCATGATAATCAAGATCAAGATTAAAACCACTGGATTTATAAAGATTAAGCGCAGGAAGTAATTTATCATTAGTAACTAGAAATATTTCTTTTGCACGTTTGTGTCTAGCAAAATCTATTGATGCATCTATCAACATTCTTCCTACTCCTTGACCTTGAAAAGACTTTTCTACAGACATTTTTGCCAATTCAAATACTTTAGGTGAAATACAGACCATTGCAGAAGTTCCAATTATTTTATCTTCCAGAAGAGCAAAAAAAATCTCACCTCCTTGATCTATGACGTAAGATTTAGGATTAGATAAAATCTTTATATCTTCCTCTTCAACAACAAAATATTCTTGGATCCATTGTAAATTTAATGTTTTAAAACTATTTGCATAGGCCTCTTTGAAAGTATCAATACTAATGTCGTGTAAATCCCCATTAACTAACATCCTAAGTGCTTTTCCAATTCTTAATCTAGACTAAAAGTAAGACCTGCATTATTTACTAACCTAGTGATTAATTTTTTTCCCATTGAAGGTGCAGGTGTGTAAATTCCTCCCTCAAGATCTAAGCAATCTTTAACAAGACAAACAGCACTCTCAGCTATCATCTTGGAGGTAGATCCATAGCCTGGATCCATATCCCCTGTAACAGTTGCATTTAGTGTTTCACCGTTAGGCATGTCAGCACAAAAAAGAACATTAAAATTACCATTCTCTCTAGATTCTTGTGAAGGCCCTTCTCCTGGAGCAGGCATATCATCGCCTACCAAAGGATTCAAAGTTGCCATGGATTCTGCTCTAGCTTTCCCCTCATCTCCGGATCCCGCAATAGACATTTCGTCGTAGCAAAAATCTTCTCCATAAGCATGACCCATGAGAGCGTTAGATCTATGAATATTTTTTGTATTAATCGAAGCCATAATAAATGGTGTAATCCACATTTCTAATTTTTCGTCGAAAAGTGCCTTAGAATCATCTAGTTGATCGGGTCCTTTAAAACCACCTGATAAAGAAAAAGGATTTGCCAAAACATTTATTAGTTCAGGTTTCTCTCTTAATGTTGACATAGTTGCACTCAAAGAAGCAACCGTTCCACCAGAGAATTCTCCATGCATTGCCCTAACCCTTCCCCTTACATGAGGTGCAGGCATGCCATATTTTTCTTTAGCTGCATTCTGGACAAATAAAACACCTAAATCAAAAGGTATACTGTCGAAGCCGCATGAAAAAACTATTCTTGCCCCAGATTTTTTAGCCGACTCTTCATTTTGTTCAATCATTTCATACATCCATCCAGGTTCTCCCGTTAAATCTACGTAATCAGTTCCTGCCTCTGCACAAGATGTAACAAGATCAGACCCGTATAACTGATATGGACCAACTGTTGTTAAAACACATTTGGAATGAGAAGCCATATTATCCAAACTATTCTTATTTTCACTATCCACAGCCAGCAATGAAGTATCTTCATGCGCCCCTATTTCCTCTCGTACCTGTGCAAGCTTTTCTATATTTCTTCCTGCCATAGCCCAAGTTACTTCTTGATTATGCCCATATTGACGAACCATATATTCGGCAACCAATCTTCCTGTAAAGCCGGTTGCTCCGTATATAACTACATCAAATTTCTTTTCATTGCTCATTTCAATCTCCTTTTATTTTTCTATCGCATCTGTAAATTGGGTTGCAAAACTTGTTTCATGACCCGGAGAAGGAACTTTAGGAATATATTGAGCGGCTATTAAGGACAACAAGGCAAAACAAGCTCCTATATAAAATACCAAAGAATGCGACCAAATCCATACTAACCCTAGTGCAGCTGGAATAATAACTGCAGCAATGTGATTAATAGTAAAAGAAACGCCTGCACTGCTAGCCATATCTTTGGGATCAGCTATTTTTTGGAAATAAGTACTAATTGCAATGGCCATAGCAAAGAACATGTGGTCCAGAATATAAAGACCTGCCGCTAAAGTAGCATCATCAACAAGGCCATAAGAAATAAAAATAATTACTAACCCTATGTATTCAAGTGTAAGTGCTTTACGTTCTCCAAATTCACCTATCAATTGACCGATCCTTTCAGCAAAAAACCAATTAAAGGCATAATTAATTAAAAATAAGAGGGTTACTTGAGATGCACTGTAACCAAATTTCTCAACCATGAGAAAGGCTGCAAATACCACAAATATTTGTCTTCTGGCACCTGATAGAAACGTTAGCAAATAATATAACCAATAGCGTTTTCTAAGTACCAGGTTTTTATTCTGTACAGTTTTTGCAGGGAAAACAGGAAAAACAAGGTACATAACCAACGCTAGAATCATGCAAAGGCCACCGGCTATAAAGAAATTAACTAAATAAGAAGCCTTAAATATTTCTAATAAAAACCATAAAAATCCATAAACAATTAAGGATGTTAAAGAGCCAACGGCTATAAGGCGTCCTAACACTCGAGGAGCTTCTTCCTTTGAAAGCCACTGTAAGCTTAAGGACTGTTTAACTGCTTCAAAATAGTGAAAACCAATACTCATTAGAACGGTCGTAAAATACAAACCAAAAACAGTTGGGAAAAAACCCGTCATACAGACTCCAAGGCCTAATAGAGCCAAAGCAAAAACCGCAAACATTTGCTCCTTTATAACAAGAAGTATAAAAACAGTCGTGAAAGCTAAGAAACCCGGAACCTCTCTTAAACTTTGCAATATTCCTATTTCTACTCCAGTAAATGCTGCCCTTTCTACAACAAAATTATTTAACATTGCCGACCAGGCATTAAAAGCTATTGGCATAGCTACCGTCATAAGGATCAATAAGGAAATAGGATTTACGAGATATGCTTTTGAAGAAAGTTTAAAGTTCCTTAGCATTTATGATCCTCTAAGCTTAAATATCGCTACTAAATTAATGGTCATGATGCAGCTATCATCTTTTTCATCAAATAGATTTACGTCCACATCAACGAACTCATGCCCCTTCTTTTCATAAAAACTTTTTATCTTCATTTCAGAAATAATAGTAGTCCCTAAAGGAACTGCTTTGAAATTCTGCGAAATAGTTTGAAGATGGACCCAAGGATTCATGTATGCATTGCCAGCCAGTGTCCAGTTAGAACACCCCAGTAGAAAAGAAAAATTTGAGAAGCCTTCCTTTTTGGGTTGAAGCAATGCAGGCAGTTCGCTGTTTTCACGGAGATACGTTAGAGGATCATCTCCTCCCCAGTAAAAACGAAAAGCCTGACAGCCGTCCAACTTCAATTTTTCCCATAATTTCAAGCTAGCTTGAGGCGGAACATAGCCTTGATCAACTATAGGATCATTTCTTCGTATTGGTACAATTGGTAGTTCTTTAGTTAAAGAAACCTCAGCATTGGCGCTTACCAATTCATTTGATTTTATTAAAGTAGTCAAACAATGTGTATCGTTTAATAAGTTTAGATCTACCTTAAAAATTTCTCTGTCATACAAAGGAGAAGTGACCCGACAATTAGCATAACCATGATTAAGCCAATCCATGCCCCATTTTTCAATAATTGGATGAACAAGGTAAGCCGAGACAGTAACTCCAGGAACAAGACCTCCCTCAAAACCATACTGTTTTGCTAATTCATCACCGTGAATCTTGTTTGAGGAATCAGGTGCTGTATTTAATGCTATTGCTGACCAAGAATCCAAACTTAATAACTCCTATTCATTCGGCGATTTTAGATTGTTTAAACTAAATAGTCAGTTTTTTTAGGAAGTCCAAAGCTCTTAATGCTTGATTTGAAGGTACAAAAACATGGTCATGAAAATAACCAGCAATTATATTTGCACTAATATTTTGCTCAAATAAAACAGATGAAATTTTAGCTGTTAATCCAACTGAAACTAAATCGGAGTGTACTACTAAAGATATGCAGCGAAAAGTAACCTGGAACTTGATATTAGCCTGCTTCGCTTTTTCTTTTTCGACCACTAAAGTCAAACCTTCTTTTTCCAAAAAAGATGCTATTGGTTTAAGGGAATTAAATTCTCCGTAATTTGATCCCGGCATAGAACAAAAAATATACTCTTCTTCTAATAGAACTGGAGAAAGGTTCTCCAGTAACTTCTTTAAATCTTTTTCACCTACCATTGACTTAAATTACTTACGTTTCTTTGTCCAAACTAGGTCTTAAATAACCTTGAGTTCTATGAAAAGACACTCCTAAGACCACGATTTAAGGTTGCGGATACTGCTGAGCAATGAGTCTCATCTTCAAATATTGCTGTTTTAAGAATAAGGCCTTTGTAGTTTCTGCTCTGCAAAATTTTTGATAAAGCCTTTACGTTAGAGATCATTTTAAAAGTATCTGCTTGCCCTCCTTCTTCTTCAAGGTCTCCGACGGATAAAAATACATTTGCGCTCAGCTTTTTATTATTTTTTGCATAATCTTCTTCTACTTTGAGAATATATTTGTTGTCCCACCAAATAGAAGGACTTCCAAGAACGTATCGATTAAAAGATTCTGGCGAAGTAAATAGAGTGTAAAGACCAAAAAGACCTCCCAAAGAAAAGCCACAATAGGTCTGATCTAAATTATCTGCGTAATAATTTTTATTTATCAAAGGCTTAACTTCTTCATTAATAAAATCTAGGAATTCTTTTGCACCTCCAGGTTCTACCTCTGGCAGATCGCCAAATATTTTGAATATCTCTTTTTGGGTAGACATCCAAACAGGGTCATTACTTGGTGTTAGGTCTCTATTCCTAAGACTCATAGAGTCTCTTGGTTTTTTACTTTTATAATCAATGCCCACTAAAATAAAATGAGGTAAATCTTTCACTAATTGCATTAAAGGTATAGAACTCATTAAGCCACTAAAATTAGAACCTGCGTCCGTTACATAAACTACTGGGTATTTATCATTCTCTTCAGAATAATTCGGAGGAAGTCCTACGTTGATGTAAAAATTTTGATCTATTTCTTTACTATAAATTTCTAATTGTTCCGTATTTTCAATACTAAACTGTCCCATCCTTATTTCTCCTTATACCAATCTAAATACGACCCCATTACCTTAGAAAATTCTTCGAGTTCAGATAACCCTAAGAGATGTTTTAAGGCTAAAGGAAAATCTTGAGCTAAATCCTTACTAATAAGACCAAAACCTTTTTTCTTAATTATTTTCTGATAATGACCTTCTCTAAGAAATTGAGCAAAATCACATACAAATGAAATATCAGCAATAGTTAAATACTCACTCACAATAAATTTATTTCTAGATAATGACGCTTCTATTCCAGAAAGGTAGAATTCATAAGCAGAGACCATTCTGCTATAACCTTCATTCGTTAAATTTTCTACTTCTAATAAATAAACCTGAGCCTCTCTAGCAAAAACAAGATTAGCATCTAGGTAACTGTCTATCCTAGAAGCTTCAAAATCACTTTTTCCATACAGAGTTTGATGCTGGCTAGATCTTGCAATTGATCTAAGGATACTGTTTGATTCAAAAATACCAATTTCTCCATCAGGACTATAAGCAGCAGGAACAGTTCCAAAAGGTTGAGACTTTAGAAATTCTTCTGTTTTATATAAAGCTCCTGCAAAACCCCTTTTCCCTTTACGCAAATGAGGACTGTCTTGAGTCATCTCTTCTTCTGAAAGCTTTCTAGCATTGTAATCCCATAGCCAGGAGCTTAAATTCTTTGGCTTGTCTCCAATAATTTCTATTTCTACTCCGCCAATATTAGCGGCTATAACTGACTTCCAAACCCTAGGATTTGGTAAATAAGAAAATACCCTTAAAACAGACCCCACGCTTTGTCTTATTGAGTCTCTATAGCCTTTTTAAATGCAGGTCTCTCAGAAATTCTTTGAACGTAATCTTTGATATTTACCATGTCATCAGACACACAACCCAAGTTATTGCTCATAAAGCATGAATGACCAAGCATCAAATCAGCTCCTGAAAAATTACCTATCAGATAGTCATTTCCCTCTAGGGCTTCATTAACAGGCTCAAGAGCTCTGGCTAATAACCTTTGGGCTTGTCCTAATACTGTAGCGTCTCTTCTTTCTTCAGGTAAAAGTAAAGTATGAACAACGATGGTATTCATGGAAGGCATAACCATACCCTCACAATAATGAAACCACTGTAGATATTTAGGAAACGTATCTGAATCTACACTTGGTTTCAAACCTCCATTCTTATGTCTCTCAAGAATATAATCGATAATTGCTCCTGATTCCCATATTTGAATGCCATCATCTTCTAAAACTGGAACTCTCCCTAAGGGGTGTCTGGCTCTATGTTCATCTGATTTCAAATCTTTAGGATGAAAAGCCATTTTATTAAGTTCGTAAGGCAATCCTAGCTCCTCTAAAAGCCATAAAACTCTTCCGGCCCTAGAATTTGGTGCAAAGTGAAGTTTCAACATATTCTCTCCTATTATTAAAATATTAATTCTAAGGTCTGTAAGCCTAAAGTCTAATACTTTTCATAAAGCACTTTAAGAGCTACTACCTCCATCTGCCATATAGACTGAGCCTGTTATAAAACTACTATCTTCACTGGCCAAAAAAAGCATCAATTTAGCTATTTCTTCAGGTTGAGCATAGCGCCCCAGAGGGATACTGGATTCTATGTCCGCTTTAACGTCTTTCTTATCTTCCGAAGTCATTCCTTCTTCAAGCAAACGCATCATGTCCGTTTCTACTGGAGCCGGGTTAACTGTATTAACTCTTATATTCATGGATGCGCATTCTTTAGCAGCTGATTTCATTAAGCCAATAACTGCATGTTTACTCATTCCGTAAGGAGCAATAGAAGGTGTTCCCATGACTCCTGCAGTACTTGAAGTAATTATAAAACTTCCTCCTCCTCTGAGTTTCATCGCAGGTATTGCAGATTGAAGACCTAAAAAAGGGCCTTTCGCATTTACGGCCATCACATGATCAAATTGATCTTCATCATATTCTTCTATGGTCGTAATATCTCCTGCAACTCCCGCGTTTGCTAGAAAAATATCAAGACCCCCATATCTTTCTTTAGCTAATTCTACAATGTTATTGTTATCATCTGGCTTAGTTACATCTCCCACAAAATAACTTATCCGATTTGATCCTATCTCTTCACAAGTTTTAATAAGAGAGTCTTCGTCTAAGTCCATTATTATTACTTCAGCACCTTCTGATATAAATGTATTAGCAGCAGCTTTACCTATACCTCCAGCTCCTCCTGTAATAATTGCTACCTTTCCTTCAAGTTTATCCATGGCTTTTAAAATAATGTTTTACTAATTTAACCATAAATTCTAACCGCTTGAATAGACAAAACGCTAAGGTAAAAATAACAAAGAGTTTTTAAGCAGAACAAGTCGTCGTAATCTCTTTTATATTTTAAGACTGTTCAGGGTTTATACCCTTAAAAGCACTGAAGTAGTGCTTAACAAATTTCATATCCTCTTCAATATTTCCCGTAGGTATAAATAAATCTCCGATAACAATACATTTTCTCGGAGCATCTATGGCTAAAAATAATATCTTAGCTTGAGTAAGTTCCGCTATCCTAAGGAAACCTGTTTTCCATTTATCTACTTTTTGCCTTGATCCTTCGGGAGCCATTCCAATCATTAAGCCTTTTTGTCTTTCTATAATATCTGCAACATTGTTAATAAGAGAAGCAGGTTTTTCTCTATTAACCGGTATCCCTCCTAACCATTTAAAAAACCATTTCACTCCCGGTTTAAACATAGAATGCTTTCCTATCCATTTTATTTTTGCATTCAAACCTATAATTACCAGCATTCCCAATATAAAATCCCAGTTAGATGTATGAGGTGCAGCTATTATGAGGATTCTCTCTTCATTAGGTATTCTTCCATTTATACTCCAACCAAAAAAGCTGAATACCGTTTTACATACCCATTGAAAAAAATACCCTCTATTACCTCTAAGATGATCAGGCACATGTTCCTGAGAAATAAGTTCAGGCTTTTTCTTCACAATTTGTGTCATGGTGATGTTCGAATTCAAGTGTTGAATGAAAAATATCAAACTCTTCCTTAAGTGCTAGTTTTACATTACCTTTTATAAGCTCAACTTCCTTTAACTTATCCACAGTCACTACTATATGAGCTTCTAATGCAACTCTCGTTTCATCTAAACTCCAGACATGAACATGATGCATTTCCTCTACTCCTTCAAGTTCTTCTACGGTAGATCTAATATCTTCTAGCTCAAGGTTTTTAGGAGTCCCCTCCATCAAAAGATGAATTGTTTTAGGAAGCATTACAATTCCTTGCCATAAAACGAAGCCTGCTATTAGAAAAGTCAGTAGTGTATCTACCCAATACCATTGATAAAGAATTATAAGTATTCCGGCAATAACAACTGCTATAGAAGCGAAGGCATCTGAGAGGTTATGCAAAAAAGCAGCTTTCATATTCATATTATTTTTTGACATCCTGAAAGTGATCGTCGCTGTGATCATATCAACAATTAAGGCAATACCTGCCACTACGACTACGATCCATCCAGTTACGGCTTGGGGTTCTATAATCCGCCAAACAGCCTCATAAACAAGGTAAAGGCTAACAACAATTAAAAGCGTAAGGTTAATTAAAGCAGCTATTACTTCAGCTCTTTGATAACCAAAGCTTTTAAATTCATCTGCAGGCTTTCGACTTATCTTCCTAGCAAACAAGGCTATTCCCAAAGAAGCAGCATCGCTCAGATTGTGAAGTGCATCAGCAATTAAAGAAAGACTGCCAGAGATAACACCTCCAATAACCTGTGCAAAAGTCAAAAAGAAATTAATCCCAACGGCGAGAATCAAACCCCTATCACTTTCTGGAGCGTGATGATGGTGGATGTGTCCGCTCATTGCTATTTTCTCTTCAGCACTTTCATTAACTCTTCAATTTTGTCATTTAGTTGCTTGTCTGATGAAAGTGAATTTTCTATACATTCCTCAATGTGTTTATTGAGTATCTTATTTTCCACCGAGGAAAGAGCAGATTTTGCTGCCTTAATTTGATTAAGAATATCAATACAATACTGATTTCCCTCAACCATGGTTTGTATGCCTTTGATTTGCCCTTCTATTCTTCTTAAATTAGGAATTTGGTTTTGGTGACTTGTATCTTTCATTATTAATATTTAGTTAGTGACAAGATTTACCGTATTTCTTTAACCTGTAATAGTTATAAGGCAAAGGAGTGATGAAGCCTACAAATAGCATTATTGGAATAACCCACCAAACCAACACTCCTCCAGTAAGGACTACATCAGTAATATTCATGGCAATTTCCATTGAAATCATTGACACTAAAGACATTCCAGTTGCCGTCTTTAAAGCATCATTAAGGTCCATCTGACGAGATAATATAAAGGTTTCAAGCATTATTGAAGTGATCAATCCATTGATAATAGCTAAACTCATGATCCAAATAACAGGAAAAGGTTCCTCTGCCATTTGAAAAAGGAAGATGGTCCCAAAGTCACCGATGGAACAACCTAACAAACACCACAATGTGTTTTTAGACGCTGTTCTCCAAGTAGGCTTACAAGTCCAAGAAATTGATTCAATAATATCTGATATACCCATGGGGGGTATATTATATACCACTAAATTAAATAGCTAAACTTCCTGATTAAGATTTTTATCATTCAATCAAGTAAGATAATTTATAGAATCTAATTAAGTTAAATGTTTATATTCCAGGAAGTGCCATGAACAATACCACCGATCAAATGAAAACAGATGCAAATATGCGAAAGGTTGCTTTGACTGCCTTAGCTGGAACAAGTATCGAATGGTATGATTTCTTCCTCTACGGGGCTGCTGCAGCTCTGGTTTTCCCAACAGTTTTCTTTGGTGAGTCCGAACCTGCTACTGCTTATATCTTATCCTTTCTAACCTTCGCTGCTGGATTTATAGCCCGGCCTATAGGAGGTATTATTTTCGGACACTTTGGAGATCGAGTAGGCCGTAAAAAAACTTTGGTGATGGCATTATTATTGATGGGAATATCCTCAACGTTTATAGGACTCTTACCCACCTATGCCATGATTGGAGTTACCGCTCCTATTCTGCTGACAATATTACGATTTGCGCAGGGATTAGCAATAGGTGGTCAATGGGGAGGAGCCATGTTACTAGTCACTGAAAGTGCACCTGATGATAAAAGAGGTTATTACGGAGCTTATGCTCAAGCTGGAGCCCCAGTTGGTGTTATCCTAGCCAATCTAGCTTTTATATTAACTAGCGCTCTTGTTTCAGAGGAATTTTTTATTACTTGGGGCTGGAGAATTCCCTTCCTTGCTAGTGTAATTTTAATTGGTATCAGTATGTATATTCAACTAAACCTTGAAGATACTAAAGCCTTTAGAGAGTTGGAAGCTTCAACAAAAGAGAAAGAAATAAATGAAACGGAAGTTAGTAAACCCATTAATCGTTCTCCTGTCCTAGAGGCCATAAAAAAATACCCTCAACGAATTGCCCTTGCTGCAGGCGCTTTTTTGTCAGTCCAAGTTACTTTCTATATCTTAATCGCCTTCTTATTAGCTTATGGGGTAACTAGTGCCGGAATGTCTCGCGATGATATGTTAATTGCAGTATTAATAGCATCAGCCACAATGGTTCCCGTACAATTTATGTTTTCGGCTTATTCAGATAGGCATGGTAGGCGGGGAATCTTTATGTTGGGTGCTGCGTTAACAGCCATTTGGGGCTTTTGTGTTTTTCCTTTAGTTGATACAGGAAATTTTTGGTTAATTGTTTTAGCTATTACGGGTGGTCTCACCTTTTTATCCATGATGTATGGACCTCAAGCAGCTTTTTTTACCGAGTTATTCAACACAGAAGTAAGATATTCGGGGGCTACTCTTGGTTATCAATTAGGAGCGATAGTAGGTGGGGCTTTTGCTCCCACAATAGCCGCTAAACTCTGGGTTGATTATGATATCTTTTGGGTTTCTGCTTACATAGCCTTTGCTTCAATCCTTAGCTTGCTATCTGTCATGATGCTGACTGAAACCTATAAATCAGACCTATCAAATACAAAATAAGTAAAAAGTTATTGCTTCTTCTGTCCCTTTTTAAAGCTTAAAAACCCCAATTGTTAACTACCAGCCAAGAAATAGAAATTTTAAGGGCCCAAATAGATTGAATTAACAAGACAGTTAGAGTTGTGAGAGTTCCTCCTACTCTAAATACACTTTTTCCTTCCGGTCTTGTTAAGCCATAAGCATGTGCAATTCTGGCGCCTAAGAAAACATCTCCCAGCAATCCCGTAGCTAAATTAGGTATTTGTCCTGCTGTCTCTAATAAGGCAGATAGGACCAGAAAGAAAAGCGCATATTCAACTAAATTACCATGGGCCCTAGTTATTTGAAGCATTTCTAAACTTTCGCCAGTTCCCATGAAGGTTTCTGTAGAGAATCTAGTTCTTATGGTTTGCAAAGCAAGAACTATACCTAGAAGGCAAAGTGCGCCTGCATAAAATAGTGTCATCATATCAATTTCCTTTTTTAAATAAATTTTCTAAAACAATATTAGCTAGCATCTTCTAAATTTTCAATATTTCTAAATTTTTAATCAAATTCCCAAATCAAGTGCTCATCAATCTCTTCTCTTTTAAGATTTAAAGTATAAAAGTCTCCGTTCAACCATGCTTTATATTGATTCATAGAAAAGTCACTATCATGGCGACCGCTATTACCACCAGCAATCACAAATTTAGAATGAAAAGGGTCCGCTAAATCAATAACCAAACGATACGCTGGGCCATGGAAAACTCTACAAGGAACTTCATCTTCGTTTATTGTTCCAGGACCTTTTCCTGCGTGTACTGCCATGCCCAGAGTGGTTGAACTTCCTCCTATTTCATCAGGACCTATTTTCAATTTATTCCAAGGTTTGTGTTTATTAAGACGGTGTCTAAAAGCTATCTTGTGCAAATTCCCCCACCTCCATTTAGAGCAGTCATTGCCTAGTGATAACTTAACTCGGTCTACCACTGTTCTCATTTCATTTTGTATGATTGTTTTTAATAACTCCTCATGATCTACCCAAGGTGTTTCCGGAGATAAAAAAGAGCCAATGTCAAAACGATTTAATCCTGGTGCAGCCATTGGCAACAAACTAATTAAATCATCTTCAAGTATTTCATTCATAAATTTACGCTGCCAAAACCTATCTAGAAAAGGGTAATACAAGCAAGCTCCGATTGAATCTACACTTGCGGAGTTATCCCACTCTCCAAGTAGTCTTGCTGCTAATATAACTTCTTCATCTTCACTTTCTTCAAGTACTTTAATGAGATCAGGCAAGATATCTACGCTACGTAAATCATGTAAATCTAATTGCATTGCACAGAAATCTTTGACAGAGAAATTCTTCTTTTGACTTAATATGTCTCTAATCCGATTTGCTCTTGAATTGTGTGTAGGAAAGTTGTGAATATAGAATTCTCCTTCTTCTCCCATCGTGTCGTTATTAGCTGTCAAAGAAAAACCACTTATAGGATTCTTTTCCACTAACAATTGATCTGGCATAGCAAGATTGAAGTCATACTTGTCTATCCAGCCCGGTAAAGGTACAGATCCTGTAACTCCTTTTCTAACAGGAGTAGTGGTTGCTATATATCTCTCAAGCTGACTATCTTTATCAACACAAATTATATTGTTTACGAGCGGACAGACATCATTCTCAAATAAAAATTCACCAAATTCTTTTGCTGATTTAGCGGTTGGTAACAAGGCCAAGGCTCCTGCTGAAGTTGGTACATTTTGTAAAGACCAATAGAGACTTGTCTGGTATTGATTCTTCTGAGATCCTGACATTCCAAACTCATTCATGAATGGCTCCAAAAGAACACCGTGATGAGTTTTTTGAATGCTTATAGAACTATCAGATTGACCTTTAACTTCAATAATCTCTTCTTGAGTATCCAAATCCTTCCAGCCTGATTGAGTTCTATATTGATCATCTTTCACCTCTTCAACGAACAAATCATAACAATCAACAAAACCAGTAGTTAATCCCCAAGCTATATCGGGAGTAAATCCCATCATAAAATATGGAACGCCAGGAAAAGCAGCACCAAAAGCGTCCCAAGATCCAGCATTGAGATGAACGTAAAAAAAAGTATTCGGTAAGGAATGTGGTTGATGAGGGTCAGTAGCTAGTATGGGTTTACCCGAAGATGACAATTTACCGGTAATAGCCCAATTATTACTTCCTGAGAAGGAAGGTACGTTAACTTCCGGATAAGCTAACTGAATCATTTTTGGATCTAAATTTCGTAAAGGTTCTTTAAGATCATTAATCAGAGCCCTGTCTTCATCTGAAAAGTGCAAAACGTGATTGGAAAAATAATCTACCCCGTGCGTAGCCATTAGACGACCTAATACCATTTTTTCAGTCCAACTTTTATGTTGAAACCATGAAGTAAACCGGTATCTTGCTGCAATATCCATTCGAGTGAATAACCGAGGTTCTACTTCAGCGTGGAGGAACTCTGGAGGTATTTCTTCAAGAGACAACACATAAGCATTAAGTCCTTCAAGGTAAGCATCAGCTATCCAGTCTCCTTTACTCTCGGTAAGACCTGTTTGGCCACCATGTACATTGAAAGCTCTTTGAAAGGCATCTTGCTGAACAAAGCGTTCTCCTAATAAAGCTGCAGCCTCACCATTTGCGTAAGCGCAGCTTAAGTGTATCTGCCATAACCTTTCGTAGCCTGCTGCATAACCCATACCTCTATAAGCATCTGCTACAGAGGTGGCAAACACATGGGGAATTCCTAGCTTATCCCAAACAATCTCAAATGGTCCGTCTCCCCCCTCAATTCTATTAATTTTTATATTCATTCTTACCTATAGCTTTAACTAAGTTCCACAAAAGGTTTGATAAGGCTGGTCTGGAACAGGTCCAGGAATAGCATAAGTTTCATTTCCATTAATCTCATCAAAAGGTTTTTCTAAAACAAGTAGAAAATCAGAGAAAGGTTTTATATCACCTTGTTGAGTTGCCGTAGTCAGTACCTCTTCTACTGTGTGATTCCGAGGAATATATATTGGATTAACTGTATTCATAATCTCAACAAGAACTTCTTTTGTATTTTCTTCTTGTTCTAATCTTCCTTTCCAGCGCAATAACCATGGATTGAGGTCACTAGTATCTTTGAAAAGTTTCAATAATAGATGGTCTTTATCCTCTAAGGCTTTCGAAAGACGCCTGAAAACAAGAGTAAAATCTGCCCCTTCTTTTTCCATAATAGAAAGAAGATCTTTAATTAATTCTAAATCAGACGGATCCTCTATGGATAAACCAATTTTTGATCTCATTTCTGCCAACCAATATTTTTGATATATTGGCTCAATGTTTTGAATCGCTACTGTGAGTAATTCAACTGCTCGATCTTGATTTAAGTCAACCAGAGGTACGAGGGTTTCAGCTAATCTTGTCAGGTTCCAGGTTAATATATTTGGTTGATTGGCATAAGCATATCTGCCTTTTTCATCTATCGAGCTAAATACAGTGTCTGGCGCATACATGTCCATAAAGGCACAAGGGCCATAATCAATAGTTTCACCCGAAATTGTCATATTATCGGTATTCATAACACCATGAATAAAACCTACGCTCATCCAACGAGATATCAATTTTGCTTGAGCATTACAAACTTCCTCAAAAAAAGTTAGATAGCGATTTTCAGAATCTGCTGCCCTAGGATAATGACGATTAATGCAGTAATCAGTTAATCTTCTTATTTTTCCTATGTCACCTAGTGCCGTGCCAAACTGAAAAGTACCGACACGAATGTGACTTGATGCAATCCTAGTTAAGATGCCTCCTGGTAAGGCTGTTTCTCTATAAACATTTTCCCCGGTCGCAACGGCTGCCAGAGACCGTGTGGTTGGAATTCCAAGCATATGCATGGATTCAGAAATTAAATATTCACGCAATACAGGTCCAAGCGCTGATTTACCATCTCCACCTCTAGAAAAAGGAGAAGGACCTGAACCTTTTAACTGAACATCATGACGCCGACCTTGTTTATCTATTATTTCTCCTAAGAGAAGCGCACGTCCATCTCCAAGTAGCGGTGAAAATCCACCGAACTGGTGACCTGAATAAGCCTGAGCTAGAGGCTCTGCTCCTTTAGGTATCTTATTACCCGAAAAAATAGCCAATCCTTCTTCCGAATCTAATGCTTTCAAATCCAAACCTAATTCCTTAGCTAGAGAATAATTAAACTTAAGTAACTTTGGCTCAAGCAAAGAGTCAGATCTAGATGGAGCAAAGAAATCTTCAAGATGATGAGCAAAACTATTATCAAAATAAAAATCAGAGGTTTCTTTATTTAAAGTCATGAATAACTACTATTATTTAAATGCCAGCCTTAAGTCTAGCAGTTATTAAAGGTAACTGTGCACGGCCCTGGAAAGACTCAGAACCAATTAAAAAAGTTGGGGCCGTGGAAATTGATGCAGATTGTGCTCTCAACCTAGACGTCTCAAGATGTTCAAGTCCTCTTGTCTTTACATACCTCTGCCAAGCATCTCTAATTGATAAACCTTCGCTTACTTTATTGACTTCACTTTGAATATGCTGCATAGATACAAGTAATTGTTCAATATCTTTTGACGAATCTATTTTGCCTCCATCCCGCCAAAGATAGTTAAAAACACTTAGAACATAATTATCAATAGTGTCACTATTAACCCGGAGTTCAACCTGTAACCACATCAAACCCATATCAGCAAACTGACAATCTGTTTCTTTATAAATATCGATTAATTCATGGGGCGCGTATCGGTTTAAATCATTGGCTACGTATTCGCCACGTATACGATAATGCTTGGTGCTTCTATCTTCATCATCTACCTCTGTAGTAGGAACTCTCAAAGGTTTGCTCACAAAAGGTTGCCAATTGATTAAAATACCTTGTTCTTTTAATTCAAAAATCGATTGCAACGATAGATAACTTTGCGGACTCTTGAAATCAAAATAAGTAGTTAACTGTTTAGGTGACATTAAAAGCTCAGGAGCAGACCTTGGCTCCGAAGCACACTTGACTAAGATTTCTTCCTCGACATTAGAAGCAACTTCGTAGGCAACATCGGGGGGTAACCCCTGACGACCACTTAGCAGCCAACTAATTCGAGGTAAGTTTTCGCGACCAAAAAATTTTTCATGTTGAGGATCAACAACTGATTCGTTTGGTAAAATAAAAGTAGGAACCCCATACACGCCTGCATTGAAAGCAGATTCTTGTAACTGAGTATTCCTAGATGCACCTTCACCCTGAGCATACTTGAGGAACCCATCTATAGGTGCACTAATTTGTTTAAGAATGCTAACTATTGCTGATATATCCTCAACATCCAGCTCTCTATGCCAGAATGGTTCGTATATACTGTCAACATATCTCTCAAGCAGACTACCTTTTTTACATTGCTCGGATAGTTCTTCAAAGCGTTTTATCCAGAGCATTCCTATGGCTGGAAGATCAGTATTCCAAATCTTTACGGTACCTCGGATAGTCTTATTACTTAAATTCGCATACCGACGACAATCAAAATAAGCATATTTCACACCAGACCATTGCTCTTCAGTACGGCTTTGTTTTGTAACTTTTTTACCTTCTTTATCTAGACTGGCTGAGCCTAAATAGCTTGGGATATCCAGTACGAAAGGACGCCAATCAGCTATTAGACCTAGGTCTAACAGCATTTTTCTAGTAGGTTCAACTGCTAAATAGGCATAAGGACTCTTGAAGTCGATATAAATAATAAGAGGAGCTTCTGACTCAAAAGGAAGTGTCTCTTCAGTAATAGTTTTTTTGTTTTCATGCATAATTCTAAAATTATATATTTATAAGATAGATAGCACGGACAATCAATACAGCACCAACGGTCAATAGAATGCGTTGAGTCCAAGTAAAAAAGGTTGCATCCTTAATTTTATCAAGGACTTTTTTCCCAAGCGTAGTACCAATAACAGAAGCAGTCATGGCAACTAACAAGAACCAAAGCATTGGCCAATCTTCACTAGAAGCCGAAGCAGATAACCCACCAAAAAAGATGATTTTAGACGTATGCCCTAAACTTTGAGCAACAGCCTTAGTCGCTACCACTTGGTGACGAGTCATATCTACACGCTGGAAAAATACATCCAACAAAGGACCGCCTACGCCTGCAAGTATATTAGTTGCAACCACTACCATGCCAGCAAATAAACCCACAGGTTTTTTGGTTACATCAAGAGCTAAATTCTTCGGAAGAGCCCATGCAATATAGGGCAACAAACCTAATGCTAAAAGAACGGTAATGCGATCTGGTACAAAGGCTACAAATACAAGAGCAACAAGTGCTATGACATTGCCTACAAATAAGGCTGTAACAATGGACCAATTGATGTCTTTTCGGTTAAGCCAAGCTCTATAACCGTTCGAGGTCAACTGTATAAGTCCATGCAAAATCATAGCAGAACTAACCGGCATAATAGTGACCAATATACCCATAAGAATGAGACCACCAAGCATCCCAAAGATAGAAGATAAAAAAGCAGTGCCTAAAGTTGCAAGAATGACAATAACGGCAAATAAGAAAAGACTCATAACAAAACTACTCTAATTAAATCTTGGATTATTCTTGCCAAGGGTTGTATGTACCAAAATTCCATAAATGACCCTCTAAATCTTTGCACGTATAACCCCTGCCTCCATATTCTTCGTCTTTGATATCTAGAACAATTTCAGCACCAGCTTCTATAGCTTTTTTATAGTGGGAATCCGCATCATCAACAACCATAAAAATACTTGCTGTATTTTTTCCATGCAATTCAAGAGGAGAAGAATTTAATTTACCAAACTCATCTCCTTCATGAGCTTTCCCCAGCATAACCATGCAATCTTCATAAACTAACTGGGCGTGAAGGATGCCACCAGCTTCACTTGGCACTACGAGGTGTTTTTTAAAACCAAAAGCAGTACACAACCATTCTATTGCCTCCTCGCAGTCGTTATATCTAATGGAAGGAACTATTTTTGAATTTTTACTCATAACTTATCTCTATTATAAAACCGCCGAGAACTTATTAAATATATTATTGTCATAATACCAAGTTAGAATATTAGAAAGGATAAATAACATGAAAATAAACGACACCATTGTGGGCTCTATAATTATTGGCGTACTTATAGGAGGATCAATTCTGATAAGCCAGGGTGGAATTGAAAAAAGACAACCTCATTTTAAAATGATAAAAGGCCCTCACTTAGATTCTAGTCATAATAAAATTATGCTCAACAAAGAATTTATCTTAGACAGGGGCAGTAATTCAGATTTTGAATTTTTTATTAAAACCGAAGGTCAAGATGATCTTGCAGAAGACATACCGAAAAAGATTGAAAAGGCGATCAACGAAGTATTAGGTTCTCTTCCAGAAGATTTAAATATTAAAATAGAAGTAAAGACAAAAAAAGATTAGGTAATAATTTCTTCTTACACAACAGCTATAGGAGATATTTCTATAGACTACCTGATGCTTAAAGAGTTTGATTAGAAAGATAAATATAGATTTTAGGGTTTTTTTAAAAGGCTTTTTTACCAGATCTTATCTTTCTATATAACGTTGTTATTCCGTAAATAAACCAAACAACAACAAAACCCCACCACAAGGCAAAAAACCAATCATTTTTTGTTGTTCCATTCCAAGCTAGTCTTTCAAAAACTATACCTTCCATAAATAAATCAAAGGAGAGCAAAACAAAGAAACCAAAAACCCATACCAAGAAAAAATAAAATGTTTTCATCTCTTCCTATTCATTATTTTCTTTTAAGAAAAAGACAACTGTATAGCTTCTATCTTCAAGACAAATTTCTAAATTTTTATAAGCACTTAATTCTGATATTGCATCTGCTGAAGCATAAGTTGTCCAACCTAAAGCTGTTATTACCGCCATGCCAGGTATAAAAATAGACGCAAAAATACCTCCAGTTGTCGCTAAGTCAATTAAAGCTAATAAACCAGCGGTGCCGTAAACGCCTCCAAAGGTCTTCATAGATATTTTAGTACGTCTAATTTTTCCTTCAACTTCTGCCGAACAAACGTATATATCATCGTTGATCAATTCCATAGATTTATTAGGTTCAACCAATAAGTATGCCGGTGTTCCTTCAATATTGATAAATTTATCCTCATCTGGAGCTGAATTCACGCTATTTACTGCGCAAGAGGCTATAAACATTAATACAAGCAATCCAATTATTAGATACTTCATCCCATCTCAATCATTTCTTTATTTGAAACCCTTTATCTATCTTGAAGGTATATATAATATAACTTAAATCAAAATAAATTCTTAGGAATGCAATCATGAAAAAATTATTTAAATACTTTGGTTATGCCATCCTAGTGGGTTTGGTTGTTTCATCTCTATACATGATTAATCTTTTTATCATGCGACCCTACTCCATTGATCACTTCCTAGCCAAAGAGTTGGTAATGGATATGGTAGATTCTCCTGAAACGATGACCTACCTTGGAATTTTTGATAATTACAATGTTATTCTGAAACACAATCAAAAATTATCAGTATCTTCTCTAGAAGATGCTGATCAAGACCATGCTGATAGAATTAAACGCTTAAAAATTCTAAATAAATACGATAGTAAAAAACTCAGCGAGATTCAAAAAATAACAAAAAAAATTGCTATTTTTGATGTTGAAAATGATATCCATGAATTTGAAAATTTTAGATTTCACTCCCACCCGTTTAATCAGATAAGTGGTGGTCATTTAAATATTGTCGAGTTCATGACTGACACTCATCCTGTTAGAAATTACAGAGAAGCCTCTGACTATATCAAACGAGTTGAGAAGTTTAATGAAATCTTTACAGCTGATTTACTTTGGCTTGAGGAACAAAAGAAACAAGGAATCTTTGCTCCGCAATTTGTTTTTGATCATGTCATTCGCCAATTAAAAGAATTGCTAGCATATGAAGATAAGGACAATCCTTTAATGCAGGTATTTTCTAGAAAGGTCGACGCCCTAGAGCTTGATTTGGAAAAGGTTGCAGAGCTAAAAAGCAACCTAAGTAAGGTTATAGCATCAGATGTAAAGCTTGGGTTTCAATCCATCTTAGATTATATGGAATCAAATTATGAAAATGCTAATCAACACCATGGCGTTTGGTCTCTTCCTAGTGGGGGGGATTATTATGCTGCTCGATTAAGATCTTATACAACTACTAACTATACGGCAGAAGAAATTCATCAAATTGGTCTCGCCGAGGTAAAAAGAATAAGTGATCGAATGAAAGGAATCTTCATAGAGCTTGGTTATAAGGTAAATAAGCCTGTTGGTTCCATGATGAATGATTTAAACGAAAATCCTGATTTTCTTTACGCCGACACATCAGACAGAAAGGAGATAGTGATTAATGATTTCAATCAGATGGTAAAAGAAGCCGAGGAAGGTATAAAACCTTATTTCAATGAAATACCGGTTAGTCCTGTTGAGGTTAGAGCAGTGCCCGAATATTCTGAACAAACTGCAGCCGGAGGATACTATCAATCACCAAGTCTTGACGGTTCCCGACCCGGAGTGTTCTACGCAAATTTATACGATATTAAGCAAACTGCAACTTTTGGAATGAGGACTTTGGCCTTTCATGAGGCTGTGCCAGGCCACCACTTTCAAATAGCTTTAAACCAAGAAAATTCAGACCTAACATTCTATAGAAAATTTGGCTATGGCACCTCCGCCTTCTCTGAGGGTTGGGCCCTTTACTCTGAACAATTGGCGCTTGAAATTGGTCTTGCTAAAGACTTATATGATGAATTAGGAATATTACAAAGTGAATTGTTCAGAGCTAACAGACTTGTAGTAGATACAGGCATGCACCATAAGAGATGGACTCGTGAACAAGCAATGAAATACATGAAAGAAACAACCGGCATGTCTGATACTGAAGTAAGGGTAGAAATAGAACGTTACATTGTTTGGCCAGGCCAGGCTACAAGCTATAAAATGGGCATGCTTAAGATCCTTGAATTGAGGCAAAAAGCTAAAAAAGCGTTGGGAGAAAAATTTGATCTCAAAACATTCCATTCAATTGTTTTGGACCAAGGAAATGTCCCATTATTTATTCTTGAAGAACTAGTTGATAACTGGATAAAGGCTAGTTAATTTCTATTATAATTTCTTTTCTTCGAAACTTAATGCCATTTATACCAAAGAGGTTTCAAATCAATTTTTTCTTGTATTCTTAGTCTAATAATTTCTAGATCTTTTGAATTTGGGGACCAATCATTATAAAAGTCTTTAGGGAATTGATCGGTTTTAAATTTTTGATCAGGGTTAGGTTTCATTGCCTTTCGTTGCATTTCTTCAACGATTAATTGATATCTTTTATAAAGATATTTTCCCTTATTGTAAAAGAACTTTACGTGTCCAACATTAAGTGTAAATTCTTTGGGAAGATTTTGTTTGGTCTTCTTCCAATTTTTTGATTTAAGACTCCTTTGAAGTGCTGAACCCACCATAAATATCTCTCTATATTCTGCAACTAGGTGTTGGTTAGACAGCTCCCTTGGTTCAACCAAATTAATTCTTGTCATTTAAGCCTTATACATTAACTTGCACATTGTTAATACTAGAACTATAGTCAAAGTAACTTTATTACATTTTCTTGGGGGAGAATATAAATTATGAAAATAATAATAAGAACGGTTTTATTTTTCACTGTAGTTGCATTTAATTACCCGGTTCTTTCAGCTGATGGTAAATCAGCAGAATTAGAGGAAATTGTTGTAACAGCAAGGAAAAGAGAAGAAAATATTCAAGATACTGCTCTGTCTATAAGCGCTTTGTCCGAAGCTGATATAGCTGATAGATTTACTACAGATATAAGAGAGATGGCAGGGGATTCGCCTAGCTTACTAATAGATGATTTGCAGCAAGGGCCTGGTAGTCCAACTGCTATTTTTATAAGAGGTATTGGAGTTTCAGATGTTGAAAAGAACTTTGACCCTACTACAGGTGTATATTTAGACGGTGTGTTTATTGGTGCTAATTCTGGAGCAATGCTTAAAACAATTGATCTAGAACGAGTTGAAATTTTAAGAGGTCCTCAAGGGACTTTATTTGGAAGAAATACTGTAGCAGGAGTTATTCACCTCACTAGATCTAAACCTACAGGAGAACAAGGTGGAAAGGTTAGACTTGGATTTGGTGACTACGATACAACTGTAGCAGAAGGAGTCTTTAATTTTGCCTTATCGGATAGTGCGGCTGGAAAAGTAAGTTTTACTCAAAGAGAACAAGGTGAAGGATTTCTTACCAATCTGGTGGATAATCAAGATTTAGGCCGTTCTGAATATACTCAAGCCACATTGAATGTTTTGCTTAACCCGCAAGATAATCTAGAGATAGAACTAACACATACAACCGAGATGCAAGATCAAGATGCCCATACTTCTCTTAATCTCGGAGGAGCAACATCTTGGTGGTGCGCTGTGTATGGACAATGTTCACCTGGGTTAGGTATTCCTCAAAGTGGGGATCGATATTCGGTGTATAACGATGAAGCAAATCGAAGAGATGCATCTTTTGATTCCGATACGAGTATTTTTGAAGTGCGTTACGATATCTCCGATACAATGAAATTTGATTATATCTTCGGTCGTAAGACTACAGATGAAGAAGTTTATCAAGATTGGGACGGTACACCATTACCCCTTTATCATACGTCTCGCCCTGCTTCTTATGAACAAATAAGTCACGAATTTAGAATCACATCTGATTTGGATGGACCTTATAACTATGTTGCTGGAATCTACAAATGGGATTCTGAATACAGAATAGATTTGGTCAGCTTCATTGGGTTCTTTGATTTGTTTGGTGCAGTACCTACAACAGACCCTCTAACAGTTGTGCCACTTTATGCAACCACCCAACAAGAAACAGACTCAACAGCTGCTTTCTTTGAATTGGATTTAAACCTACGTGATGATTTGACTTTAACTGTAGGTGGAAGAACTATTGATGAAGAAAAAAGGTCTCAGGCTTGTGATGGACCTTATCCCGCTTGTCCTGTTCTAAATACAGACGCAAATGCAAGCTGGACTAAATTTACCCCTAAAATAGCTCTTAACTATCAAGCCAATCCAAACGTTATGGTATATGGACTTCATTCTAAGGGCTATAGGAGCGGTGGTTTTAATGGCAGATGGGGAAGTTTAAATTCCGCAACAGTGCCTTACGACCCTGAAACTGTTTCAAACACAGAATTTGGAATTAAAACAACACTAAGAGACAACAGAATACATTTCAATATAACTGTATTTTCAATGGATTATGACGACAAGCAAATTGATGCAGACGTGGTAGATCCAACGGCTGCTACGGGTAGATCCACGGTAACCAACAACGTGGCAGAAGCCACCTTTAGAGGACTGGAACTAGAACTGCATGCCCTGGTTAGTGAAAACTTTTCTATTGATGCAAATCTAGGTACTTTATCTGCAAAATTTGGAGAATTTTTTGCAGATTTTAATGGCTCGGGTACTGACGCTGATTATTCTTACTTAGAACCGTTAAGAGCTCCTAAATTGACTTGGACAGTTGGAGGTACTTATAACTTAAAAAATATAAACAAAGGGAATGCTTATATAAGAGGGAGTGCTCATCACATAGGCAAACACCATGTTTCTCAGCTGAACACCCCTACCACTTTTAATGACGATCAGCTTTTGGTAGATTTGTCAGTAAACTGGGTAATAAATGATGCAAAAGTGAGTCTTTTTGGTCGCAACCTTACAAATGAAGATGGATTTACTGTTGGTTATGATGTTTATGCAGGGGCAGCGTGGAGTTATGCAATGGCAAGAGCCCCTAGAACTTGGGGTGCCGAGTTGACATATTCTTTCTAAATTTTAAAATGTAATTAATAAATAAGGATTAACAAATGAAAGTAGGAATGTTAATGGTCTTTCAGAACTTTAAAGATCAAATCACTGATACAGAGGCTTACCAGAGGGATATGCACATTGCTGATTTAGCAGAACCATTAGGATTTGACGTTCTTGGTGCAGTTGAACATCATTTCAACAGTTATGCCATGGCCCCAGATGGAATGCAATTTCTGTCTTACATGGCAGGAAGAACTAAGACTATTGAATTAATGACAGGTGCCGTCATCCTGCCTTGGTGGGATTCGCCCCTTAGAGTTACTGAAAAAATGATTCTGTTAGACCATCTAAGCCAAGGAAGAGCGCTCTTCGGGGTTGGGCATGGTCTCGCAAAACGTGAGTATGATGTGTTTGGTGTTGACATGGGGGAAGCCAGGGAACGCTTCGACGAGTCAGCAGAAATAATTATTCAAGGCCTGGAATCTGGCGTTGTCGAAGCAGACGGTAAGTTTTATAAACAACCACGAACTGAAGTAAGACCTGGTCCATTTGCTAGTTTTCAAGATCGTTTATATTCAGTAGCCATGTCATCACATTCAGTGCCTAAAGTAGCTGCAATGGGTGCAGTTATGATGTGTTTTGCTCAAAAACCTTGGGAAGAAATGACTGATCATTTTGGCACCTATCGTGACCTGTATAAAGAACATCATAATAGGCCAGCACCTCCGCCTATATGTGTCGACTTCCTTTGTTGTGATGAAAATGGTGATCGTGCTCAAGAGTTAGCAAGAGAGCATATGGCAAATTACTACGTCACAGTCATGGAACATTATGAAATGGCCAGCAATGTTTTTGATGGTGTTAAGGGCTATGATGATTATGCCAGCGGAGCAGAAGTACTGCGTGAAACCGGAATGGAGGCTGCAGGCGAAGCATTTGTAGACGTTAATACTTGGGGGACCCCTCAACAGATACTAGACAAGCTTGAAAGTAGAAAACAAGCTCTAGGAGATTTTGACCTTACTGTACAGATTAGTTACGGCGGTATGACCTTAGAAAATGCCGAAAAAAGTATGAGACTTTTTGCAGAGAAAGTTCTCCCCGAATTACAGTCGTGGGCAAGAGTTGGAGAAAAAGTAGCTTAGATTAAAATTAAGGAAGATTTTTCTTTTTTAATTTAAAAAATCTAGAGACCCCATCTAAAGGTATATTTTGAGTTCGATAGCTAAAGTAGAGAGAGTAGTTAGCGTGCCTAAACAATATTTTTGGGGTAGGCTGCTAGACTTTGGAGATATAAAATCTTTTCTTCCTGAAAATATCGATAACGTTGAGTGTACTGGTAATGAAATTGGTTCTTTAAGGCATATAACCCTGGGAGAGATAACTGGCTATCCCGGAGAAGTGGTGGAAAGATTGGAGGGAATTTACGGGGATAATTTCTTCGTTTACTCAGTTATAGATAAAAGCTGCTTACCTTTTACCGATTACGTATCTTGTGTGTCTGTTAAAGAAGTTTCTAATTCGGAATGTGAAGTGTGTTGGCACAGTCACTGGAAAGCAGATGGACTTGAAGAAAAAGAAGTAAAAATTATGTTAGAAGGGTTTTATGAGCTTATTTTTTCTAACGCTGAAGAGCAATTTTTGAATTAATAAAAGGGGTAGTTTAAATACTTTAAATAAAGTTTTTTTACGACATAAATAAAAGTAATACAGACTAGGAGATAGATATGAGTAAATACCGTTTTCCCGAAGGTGGTGCAATAGTTTTTGGTGGTTCCGGTGGACTAGGAACTGGAGTAGTTGAGTTATTAGGAGATTGCGGGGTTAATGTTGCCTTAAGTTATTTATCTAATGAGAAAGTAGCCAAGAATAATTTAGAGAGTCTAGAAAAAAAAGGAGTTGAAGGAATGATTAAGAAGGTAGACCTTCTAGACCTCGAATCAACTACTTCCTTTGCAAATGAAGCCAAACAGAAATTTGGAAAAATTCACTCTGTAATTTTTGCTACTGGTCCTTTTTTAAACATCTTACCCATTATGGATGCTAATCCTGAGGATGTTTACTCTACGCTGGATACTGATATAAAAGGTTTTTACCATGTCATTAAAGCAACAATTCCCTTACTACGTGAAGGCGGCGGGGGTTCACTTACGGCCTTAACTACAGCTGCTATCCATAAGTATATAAGTACAGATGGGCTTTCTTCAGTACCAAAGGCAGGTGTTAAGCATTTATGCACTGCGATTGCTAGAGAAGAAGGTGAGAACGGAATTCGTGCTAACTGCGTTGCTGTTGGGTTGATAGCAGTTGGTTTGTCTCAAGAGATAGAATCTCCTCCAGGAGGTATTCTTGACCAATGGATGCAACAGGTTCCTCTGAACAGACCCGGAGCTCCTGAAGAATTATCTGACGCCGTAGTTTTTCTTGCTTCTGAAAATGCAGGCTATATCAGCGGTCAATCTCTTCCGGTAGACGGTGGCTACTCAGCTTAATCTTTGGAATTTAAAGAAAAAAAAATTCTAGTAATTGGTGGTAGCAGTGGCATCGGAAGGGGAATTGCCAACTGCTTTCTAGACCTAAATGCAGAAGTTTGTATTACAGGAACTAAAAAATATATTGAAGACTATGGCTTAGAAGATGCGGTTTCCCGAAAGTCAAAATATATACAATTAGACTTACTAAATCCGGAAGCTCTTGAGAGTTTTGTTATTCCTTTTGACTCCCTTGATGTTTTAGTCTGTTCTCAAGGAACTGTTCAATACAAACGTAAGGAATTTGAAATGGAAATTTTTAGAGAAGTTTTAGATCTGAACTTAACTTCAATGATGGCATGCTGTCAAAAATTTAAGCCTCTAATGACAAATCTTGATACAAATATTATTTTACTCGGATCAGGAGCTAGTTATAAAGCTACCAGAGGGAATCCAGCCTATTCAGCCTCTAAAGGAGGAATTTTAACTTTAGTGAAGACTTTAGCTGAAGCTTGGGCTAGAGAAGGCATTAGAGTAAACGGTATTGCACCAGGGTATGTAGCGAGCAAATTGACTGAAGTAACTTTTAAAGATAAAAACAGGTACGAATCTTCTTTAAAAAATATACCGTTAGCAAGATGGGGAGAGGCAGAAGACATTGGTCATACGGCTTGTTTTCTAGCAAGCTCGAAAGCTAGTTATATTACCGGTCAAATGATTACAGTTGATGGGGGTTTAGGTTTATCGTAAATTAGTTTTAAGTTAAGGAGTTAATATGAGTTCAAAAGAAAATGAGATAGTTATTAAGCATCAGAAAGATTTATTAGAGGTTTTTGGTTCGGTATTGGATGAGAGAATTGGCATGAAACACTCTCGTTACGTTATAGATGATTATTTTAGTGCCGATGAATCTATTAAGCCTTGTTGTGGAGCTGTACCCGTTAGTGCTGAGGGCATCTATGCTCTCTGGATGACGGCTGAAGGTGCTGATCCCAATAAACGTCTTCTTTATTTGCATGGAGGAGGATATATCTTAGGATCTGTTAGAGGTTATCAGGGCTTAGCCAGTTATCTTTCCAGTGCAACCGGGGCCAGTGTATTATTAATAGATTATAGTTTAGCCCCTGAAAATAAGTTTCCAGCTTGTATTGAGGATGTAAAGACAGCATTTAACTGGATGTTGGAGAACGGACCTGATGGGGCCTCTCCAGCTGGAAAAACTTATATTGCAGGTGATTCTGCCGGAGGGGGTTTGTCTTTGGCGTCCACTTTAGCGATGAGAGATGAGGGACTAACCCTCCCCGACGGAGTGATAGCTCTATCCCCTTGGACCGAACTTGAACCGACCTCAACTTCTTTTGAAGAAAATAACGAAACTGATCCATTCTTATCTAGGGAAGGAATTACAGGGATGGCAGATGCTTATGTAAATTCTCAAGAAGAGAAGACAAATCCCCTTGCTTCACCTCTATTTGCATCTTATAAAGGTTTCCCAAACTTACTGATCCAAGTTGGAAGCAGAGAAATGTTGCTTGATGACGCCAAAAGAGTGGCGCAGAAAGCTAAGGACGAAGGATGTGAAGTTGACCTGCAAGTATGGGAAGACATGGTTCATGTTTGGCAGGGCTATGCACCTTTTTTACCTGAAGCTGTAGAGGCCTTAGAAGCCATAGGGAATTTTATTAATGAGAAGACTTGAAGATAAAGTAGCCTTAATAACGGGAGCGGCAAGCGGCATAGGTTCTGCTCATGCAAGAGTATTTTCTTCGGAGGGAGCTAAGGTAATCATCGCAGATATTCAAGAAGAAAAAGCCTATGAAATTTTAAATACAATTAACGAGTCAGGTGGTGAGGCAATCTTTTACCATTTAGACGTGACTGACAAAACCGCTTGGAAAAGTTGTGTAACCGAGGCAGTAGAAACTTTCGGACAGCTTGACATACTCATTAATAATGCTGGTATATTTCACCCAGGTGGTCTAGAAGAAGAAACTGAAGAGGGCTGGCAAGAAATAATGGACATAAATCTTAAGGGAGTATTTCTAGGAATGAAAGCCTGTATCCATGAATTAAAAAAAATAGGTAATGCTTCCATTGTAAATATTTCTTCGCTATACGGTATTAAAGGAGCACCAGGATCTATTGCTTACAACGTTTCAAAAGCAGGGGTTCATCTAGCAACTAAAGCGGCTGCTTTAGAATATGCACGACTAGGTGTACGTATAAATTCAATACATCCCGGTCAAATTATTACGCCAATAATAGCTAACCTTACACCAGAGCAAGATTCAGCTATTAAGGAATCAATTCCAATGGGTAGATCTGGTCAACCAGAAGAGGTTGCTTACACTTCTCTGTTTTTATGCTCCGATGAAGCCAGTTATATCACTGGAGCTCAAATATTGGTAGATGGAGGTTGGGGAGCAGGCTAAAATTTTAAACTAGATATTTCTTCTGAATACTATAAGAATCTTAATTCTCATGCTCTTTGTTGCTTTCTAGTTTCTAAACTTTTAATTCCTATAATGCACTTGGTGATCTGACTTCTTTTTCTGATTCATAAAGTGTTGGAAGTAAATCTGCTAAATACTTCATCTCTTCTTGCGCATGGCGTTGTAAATCTTCTGAATTCTTCTTATTTACAGCAAACATGCGCACTAAAGCAGTATTTCCAATAAAACCCTGTATTGAGGAAACGGTATTGTTTCCTTCACGCTTAGCAACATGTCCCAACCAAAAACGAGTTCTCATTTCTGCTCCATCCGCTGTATTTCTTACGACGTGACACATTTTTGCTATGTTAATATTTTCTTCTAACAAGCCTACCCTCGCACAAATAACGAATGTGTTTTCATCATTTACCTCATAGCCAAAGAACTCTGCACTATTAACAAATTGTATTCTAAGCTTTGATAACTCGCCGCCTATGTATTCATGTACTAAATGGCTAGAACCTGCATTCTCTCCTGGCTTTTTATTTTCCCAATCCATCCAAACATGATCTTTAGGATGCCACCAATTGTAATGTTCTGTGGTTTGAAGAAAATCGGAGAACCACCAGCGCACCATGTCTGCTTTTACTTTGGGCATAGGGGTTCTTACTGCAACTAGATAAGACGCGTCAGACAATCTACGAACTTCGTTAACATAAACACCTGTTTGTTCTACCAAAGTTTTGTTTTAATCCAACAACTCAAATAGTTATCAAGACGGCAAGAATTAATAATAATAAATTTCTCAAACTTCAAATACAAAAGAACTTTTTATAGAACCGTCATCTCCTTTTCGTGGATCACGACCACCACAGAAATACAATTTCATCAGTTTATAGAGACTGCCGCATTTCTGTACCTATTACAATAAAGCCATATTTTTCATAGAAACTCTGATTGTGTTTAGTCGAATCAAGAAGGTAAAGGCCAAACTCTTTACAACCTCTTTTCTTGGCCAAACTAATGGTTTTTTTAATTAACAAACCTCCAATATTCTTTCCTCTAGCATCTGAATCAACTACTAATTCTTCTAATTGACAGTATTCGCCGTTGTACCTTAAGGCAATATTAAAAGAAATAGATGCCATGCCAAGAATATCCTCACCTTCTACAGCTACTAGCAAACTACCTCTCTCATTAGAGATTAGGCTTTCAAAAGTTTCTGTATTAAAGATATCATGAGGGTCTAATGTAGCTTTGGCCAAAACATTAAGCAATTCAGAACAACGTTGATGATCTTCTGATTGAGCTTGTCTTATAATCACACTCATTATTTATTCAAATATAACCTAGTAAGGGTCACGTTTTCATGTCAGCTAACTGTTCCTGAATTACCACGAAACCTTTCTTATTTGCACTGATAATTTTCTCCATGGAAGGGGTTTCAATACTTATATCACCCAATTGGTACAATGAAGTATGAATTTCATCGTGATAAGCAACTTGACTCATATCTTCTAACCACCTTCTAATGTTAGGAAAAGGTTCAAAATCATAAACATTTGTAAACTTACTCTGTAATTGCCCTATTTCTACGTAAGCACTCATGTCAGCAATTGTTAACTGATCGCCAATTAAATAACGAGATTTTGACAGCCATCCATCTTCTAT
>LWDU01044684.1_pt1 | contig 53233 bp, 71 predicted proteins | sample 727161 | NCBI WGS metagenome assembly LWDU01 (sample SAMN04566230, study PRJNA314399) | hydrothermal vent metagenome | isolation source: deep sea hydrothermal plume seawater | place: Mexico: Gulf of California, Guaymas Basin | collected 2004-07-11
TACATCATTAGACAGTAATATTTCTACTGTTACACTAACCGTTGATGCAGTCAATGATGCTCCAGTAGTTGCTGGAAGTCCAATTGACGGAGGATCAATTGATGAAGATAGCGGATCGATTTCTGTAGATGTAGCAAATTTTGTTTCTGATATTGATGGAGACAATTTAACATATTCAATAGGCTATCATACCAATGACGGAGAAAGCGATATTGGCGAGACTTCGGAAGGGAGTGTCAGCATTGATGGTTCAGTTATTACTTATACACCTCTAAAGCATACAACTGGCAATGATACAGTGTGGTTTACAGTAACTGATGGCACCGTGTTTTCCGAATGGACTGGAGAAAATCCTAAAGTAATTTTTACTACTAATTCTGTCAATGATGCCCCTGTTGCCATTGATAAAAGTGCTTCAACCAATGAAGATACAAGTATTGAAATATCTGGACTATATGCTTATGATGTAGATTATGGAACTGAAAGTTCTATTGATCCGTTGCAATTTTTAATTTTAAATCAACCATCAAATGGAACTGTCTCTTTAGATGCAGATTCAATTTTAGTCAAAAAAGCTGATGGAATGACTTCATTTGTTCGATTAACATTTGGAGTTGATATTGGCGATGGTGAAGTACAATTGACTTTTAAATATGGCGTATCAGGATGGTATAATGAGCATACGAGCTCAAATAATGAATGGACAAGTTACGGCATTGATGAAACTCCATATGTTAATCAGATTCTAGATTTGCTAAATGCATTCGATTGGCTCCCATCTCGAGATGATATTTATCCAGATGCGAATAGAATTTTTACTACATTATCATCAGGGTCTCCAACTAAAAGATATTTAAAAAATGTAACTGCAACATATACTCCAAATGCCAACTGGAATGGAACGGATACGTTTACATACAGAGCGAATGATGGATCGTTAAATAGTAATACAGCAACCGTTACCGTAACCGTTGCTGCNCTCTAGTGCCGTGAGTGCATCTACCAATGAGGATACTGCCAAAGCGATTACCTTATCTGCTACCGATGTAGAAGGCAGTAGTTTAACTTATTCTATTGTTAGTAACCCATCCAATGGATCCCTTGGTAGTGTGAGTGGCACCAGTGTCACCTATACCCCAGATACCAACTGGAATGGAACGGATACGTTTACATACAGAGCGAATGATGGATCGTTAAATAGTAATACAGCAACCGTTACCGTAACCGTTGCTCAGGATTTGAACCTGTGACCTCATGAATGCCATCCACGCGCTCTAACCAAGCTGAGCTACAGACCCATTATTTTATGCATCAGCATATAATGGAAGATGGATTATAAATACTTTTATGATTGATGTCTCCTCATCCTAAATATTTTTTATGACAATCCAAGTTTCTTTGATTTACGAAAACTGTTTATTGAAAATGGAATGCTCAATAAATAAGCAATAGCTAATATAGAAATAAATACCCATAAAAAATTTATTAACAGCAACACTATAGTAAAAAATATAATAAGGGTCGGAAGAGAATGCGCTCTCCTTAATTGAAATGAAGAATTTTTAAGAGAATATGTTGGGATGTTACTTACTAATAGAAAAGCAATTACAAGAGTATAAAAAGCTAATAAGTTTGGGTAGTTAGTCCACCAATTAAAGCTAATAAAGGAATGTGCAACCGGTAACAAAATTAATATCGCTCCTGCTGGAGTCGGAACTCCTTTAAAAAAACTTTTCGGGTTAGGTTCTAAATTTGAATTATTATCAATATTAAAAAGCGCCAATCTCAGACAGGAAAAGATAATAAAAAGCAGAAGAGATAACCAGCTTACTAGACCCATATCACTCATTAAACTCATATATAACAATAAACTCGGTGCTATACCAAAATTTACAAAATCTGCTAAAGAGTCAAGCTGTGCTCCTAATTCAGAATGTGCTTGTAATAAAGATGCCATCAATCCATCGAGCAGATCACATACTGCAGCAATAAGGATACATATTAAGCTAGCTTGATATTGTCCTTCAAGAGCAAATCGCATAGAAGTAATTCCAAAACAAAGCCCTGAAAGAGTTATTAAATTTGGAATCAAAGCGCGGATGGCTGGTTTTTTCATAACCTAATTATAAAGATGCAAGCACTGACTCTCCAGCCACAACTTTTTGATTTAAACTGCAATCAATCTGAGCATTAATAGGAAAATAAATATCAACCCTTGATCCAAATCTAATTAAACCAAATCTCTCACCTGCACTAAGGGTATGCCCATCTTTAATAAAGCTCAAAATTCTTCTAGCAATTAAACCTGCAATTTGAACAACGACTATCTCAACATTATCTTTGGTTTGAATAACTAAAGCATTTCTTTCATTTTTTTCACTAGCTTTATCTAAACTTGCATTCAAAAAACTTCCTTTCGTATAAGCAATTTTTTTCACTTTACCTGCGATTGGGCTTCTGTTTACATGGACATTAAAGACATTCATGAAAACACAAACTCTTTTCATAATTACAGACTCTAATTCAGATTCTAATGGCGGTAAAGATTCATCAATTAAACAAATAACTCCATCTGCAGGACTATATATAGTTCCTGGGATAGAGGGCGTAACCCTTTCAGGGTCTCTAAAGAACCATATTATGAATAAAGTAATTAGGCACCCAAGAGCTGCAAGAGGAAGCCAGATAAAAAAGAATAAAACTGATATACATAAAGCAATTAAAGCGAACTTCCATCCCTCAGGATGAATAAATGATAGAAATTTATTTTTTGATAAAGACATAGTTCTTCCCTAGAGCTCGCCCTTATTTCTCATATCTTTTCTAATCTTTGTAGCGCTAATATCAGTAATAGACTCATCAAAAGTTTCTTCTTTATTGATATTCTGTTCAAGTTCAACGACTTCTTCATACCTTAACTCAAACAACTCTTTATCAAAGTTTTCAGGATACTCTACTGGTGTTTTATTCTTCTTACCCCATTGAGCATTCAGTTCAGAATTAAAAGAAATGAATAGTATTCCCACCATTACTAATGATAAAATTTTTCTCATGAAACAAATATACCTGATTTCTGCTTTAAAAATAAATAGTAATTAAAACTACAAGTACATGATCACCGATGTATGGATTTATATAAACCTAAACAAGAATCAAGGCGGGGTAGGTAACATATATAAAAGGCACGCACAATCTAAAATAATTTTTGTAAGTTGATGTAGTATGAGAAAAATGAAAGACAGAAATCTATTAGAAACCGAAAGAGAAGCCCCAAACTATTTTTTACTCATTGACGGTAGAATATCCAACATTACTGAATCCGTTTTTTGAGATACTGGACAAGAACAAAATTTTAGAAACGATATGAAAAGTGACAACAAATTAATCGGAGCAGGTTTGTTGACAGCAATTACAGCTTCTTTATGTTGTATAACACCAGTTTTAGCTCTTATCGCAGGAACAAGCGGAATTGCTTCAACATTCTCTTGGATTGAACCATTTAGATCTTATTTAATCGGACTGACACTTTTGATTCTTGGATTTGCTTGGTATCAAAAACTAAAAACTCGAAAAGAAATTGACTGCGAATGTGAGACAGACGAAAAACCAAAATTTATTCAATCAAAAAAGTTTTTAGGAATTGTAACAGCATTTGCAATTGTTATGTTGGCTTTTCCATACTATTCGGGAATTTTCTACCCAAAAATGGAAAAACAAATAATGATAGTCGACAAATCAGACATATCTACAACTGAATTTAAAATTAGCGGAATGACCTGTGCGAGTTGCGAAGAACACGTTAATCACGAAGTAAATAAACTCAACGGAATTGTAAACTCAAAAGCGTCATACGAAAACGAAAATGCAATTATTGAGTTCGACCTAACAAAAACCAATGAAAACGAGATTGAAAAAGCAATTAACTCAACAGGTTATAAAGTAACCGACAAAAAAGAAAATTAAATGGAAACCATATTAAAATCAGAAATCATTTGTCCGAACTGTGGACATAAAAAAGTAGAGGAAATGCCAACGGAGGCTTGTCAATTTTTTTATGAATGTGAAAATTGCAAAAAAGTATTACGTCCAAACGAAGGCGATTGCTGTGTCTATTGCAGTTTTGGTTCAGTAAAATGTCCTTCAATACAGCAAATCGTAAACAAATTAGTATACTAATCTCTTTATTTTTTTAACTAAATTTATTGAATGCGATATCCAAAACCTTTGAGAAAATTATTATTATCTATTAAGAAAAGAATAAATCCACACCTTTTGTTTCATGGAAATGATTCTTTGTTTAAAGAATTATTATTGACTTCCAAAGTGTATGGAGAATATGGATGTGGTGACTCTACTCTGTGGGCCTATAATAATACTAAAAGTAAAATTATAAGCGTTGACACAAGTGAAGAATGGGTGTCAGAAATATCTTCTAAAATGAAAGATATAGATAGATATATTTTAAATAGAATAGATTGTGGAGAAGTTGGAGAATGGGGAATGCCAATTGACGATTCAAAAAAAGAAAATTTTATCAAATATTGTGAGAATATATGGAAACAAGATTATAATCCTGACCTTATTTTGATTGATGGACGTTTTAGAGTTTGTTGTTTTCTTATCTCATTAAAGTATGCAGATGAGAATGTTTCGATAATATTTGATGATTATAATAATCGCCCCTATTATCATATTGTTGAAGAGTTTGTCAAACCAATTCAATCTTACGATCGACAAGCATTGTTTAAGGTGCCGTCAAAGAATTCTATTGATTTTACTTATCTTGATTCATTAATAAATCGTTTTATATATGTTAAAGAATAGATGTAATATCAAATATAGAAATATTGTATTAGATTAAACTGGCTATATAATACGTATACAAACGTATTTGGACGATAATATTGCAAGGAAGACTGTCTGCAACAACACGCAGGACGTCGGGAGTTCGAATCTCTCATCGCCCACTTTCTTTCGCGGCAATCTTTATAGGAAGAAAAACAGAGAGGACTACTTCGGTAGTCCTTTTTTTTACCTATAAGATGTCATTAAATACACATAAGACGACAAAAAAGAGGGATATTAAGAGGGATATTATATTTCAATCTTTCTATGAATGGGAATTTTCAACTATATTGCTGTGATAAGAATAGAAATTTGAAAACTAAAAACAAGGAAAAGATAAACATGAAAAAAGTAATATTAGTAATGCTAATTATGACATCAATGTCTTTTGCACAAGATGATACAGTATCTCCATGGAGTCTGTATGGAGGCTTTACATCAATGGGAGCAGGAGAAGAAATATTTATAGAGGATGTGGATGTAGATCTAGGAAGAGCCAATGGATTTACACTAGGATTTGGTTATGCTCTTAATGAAAAAGTCACTATAGGTGCAGGGCTCGGGCAAAGAGGGTTCAGTGTAGATGTTCCTGATTTATTTGGAGGAGATACTGGATTTGATTCTAATCTAGATGCAAAAGCTAAGGTGAAAGGTGTTGAGTTTTGGATGTCTTATACTTTAATGGATAATGGAAATTTTTCATTATGGGCAGGTCCACTTTATGCGCATTTATACAAGAGTACAGGATCATTTGCAGGAGTGTCTGAATCTGAGAGTATTACAGATTCTGATTACGGCCTAATGTTTGGAGGTTCAGTTCCTTTAAGAGGAAACATCAGTATGAATGCAGGTTACTATCGTTCGCTAGATGATCACGAAATAGAAGGAATGAATAATTTTTTCCTTGAATTAGGATATCAATTGTAGCTTAAAATCTTCTGACGACAAAACAAGGGCTACTTCGGTAGCCTTTGTTGTATCTATACTTACTCATCTATTACGCATAAGACGACAAAAAAGAGGGATATTATATTTCAACCTTATATGTTTTACTAACTGCGATTGAGATTCGCCCAAAAAGAATCTATTAAATCAATTAGACTTGATGATTAATCCTCAGGATTATTTTCTTTGAACTAAAGGCGTAAGAGCCAAGAAAATAGTAATTAATGCGACATAGGCATATATTGTCAATATTAATTAAATTAATAAATAATTGGAGGTTCCAATGAAAAAAATAGTATTAGCATTAGCTTTTTTAACAACCATTTCCTTTGCTCAAGATAGACAAGAGAAATCAATACTTGAAACATGGGAAGAAAAGGTAGGTAAAGAAAATCCTGCTGTTAATGTTTATGGTGCTCTTTTTGAAATTAAGCATAAAGGTGATCTATCAAGCAGAATTAGTTTAAGTCAATTTGATAATGATGCAAACATATTTGCTCTTGGTGCACTAAAAGATTTAGCGGGCGAAATTCTAATTCTTGATAGCAAACCATTTATTTCATATGAAACGAGTAATAGTGAGGTGGGTATTTCAAATGATTTTAACCACGAAGCAGCATTGTATGTTTCTGCTGTTGTAAATAATTGGACTGAATTAAAGTTGCCTGCTAATGTTAACACCATAGAACAACTTGAAAAATATATTGAAGAAATTAGTAGTGATAATCATATCAACATTGAAAAACCATTCCCTTTTATGGTCAATGGCGCTTCATCTGTAGTAAATTGGCACATTATTAATTGGGATACGACAGATACAGTTCATAATCACCAAAAACATATCGAATCAGGATTGTCAGGAGTATTGGAAGACACACCTATGACAATACTTGGTTTTTACTCAAAAAAGCATAAAGCGATTTTCACTCATCATACAACATTTCTTCATATGCACTTTCTGACAGATGATGAAAAAATTGCAGGTCATATTGACGAAATCTATTTTGGGGATGAACAAACTCTATACATACCAAATTAGATATACTACATATGTGTATGTATATCAAAAAAATAATAAAGTCAGTACATTTATGGGTTATGGATACCTTGTGGGTTACTATTCGCCTTTAAATTGTGATTTATTTGATAAAACATATTTAAGTTCAATCAATGAGTAAAACTAATTCATTAATACTAAAATTTGGAACATTTCAAACAATAATTATGGGTCTATATCATTTTTATATTCCTTTTCAATTTCATTGGGGAGATTATCTTGAACATACAAGTCCAACAATAAATTGGTCATTATATTCTTTGAATAATTATTTCAGCTTCAATCTTCTCATTTTAGCTTTATTTCTTGGGTATCATTTGTTTAAGAAAAATGAGAATTTCGAAATTATAAAGGTTTTATCTTCATTGATTTTTCTATTTTGGATTTTTAGTGCATTATACCAACTGTTTAATCCAATGCCATTACCTGAACATTTAAAATGGATAGGATTTATTTTGATTGGAGTAGCATTCACAAATATAATAATATTCCTGATCCCTTTGGTTGCACTTTTTAAAAAGGTATCGCATTAAACCTTTAATAATAAGAATATGGAAATTTCAATTTCCATTTGTTGATCAAAGATTATCAGTACTTGCTGGTATCGGTTTTGGGTTGTTTGTTGCTAAAATTTGGGAACCAATTCTTTATTTAGATTGGTATTGGTATTTGCTTATTTTTTTGTTGGCTGCTATCAAACCTTCGGTAACATTTTTCAAACAGGTTTATAAAGCAAAAAATCAATAATCCAACTAATTGGGATATTTTTTACTGTAAGTTTTTTTCGGACTTACCTTTAAATTTGCAAACATACCATCCGAGTTGTGACCAACCCACAGTCCAATCCATCCCTTTTCCACCGCGCCAATTCGATCTACGACCAAGGATGGTTCTGATGCATTATCGATGAACACACGTACGGTCGGAAGCCTCCGAAGATGGAGATGGCACTATAGTGGCCTCGTACTGACCAGGATGTTCAGTTCGTAGCCGACTCCACTCATGCGATGGAACCAGCACATATTGCATAGAGTGTGATCGGCGCACTTCACTTTCAGCTCTAAAATTAAATGGACGTAGATAAACAACTTCGTATTTCTCTGCGTTGATGCCATGAAAAGCTATACCTACAAAACTTCTACCTGGCTCATTTCTGCCTTTCAAATCTACTTCTATTACCCCATTACCAATCTCAAAAGATGGCAGCCATGCAACTCCTTGCCCAGGTTTTTCATCAAGATAGACACCCCTTTTCTGCCCATCTTCTAATACAGTCACTGCACGATTAAAAACAGCCCATTCTTTTCCTTCGGCAAGTAATGAGAGGTCAAACATAGTGTCGAGCGATACTTGACTAAAAAGACAGGAAGTGAGCAATAAGATTTTAATAAGATATTTCATATTACATTCTAACGACAAAATCATTTTTAAAACATAACAATCTTGAATAATTTTTTAATGGAATACAAAACAAAGTCAATAAATATGAACAACATTTGAGGGGGGTACCAAAGTATATATAATACAGACACACATAAGAATAGTTTACTATTGGTTAGGGAACAAACACCTGATTAGCACCGGTGGGTTTTACAGCCGCTTGATCTGCACCACCAATGAGATAGATTACACGACCCACTGTTACGCCTACCGTACTGTGACGAGGGCTTGGGATGGATGCGAGTGAGGTCCAACTAGCTGATATCGGGTCATATGCTTCAGTTTTGTCAAAAGCGAACCAACCGACTGATGGGCCACTAATGTATTCTCCTCCAAAAGTATACAGTTTCCCATCCAATGATGCTGCCCCTAATGCTGATCGTGCCGTTGGCATCGGAAAAGAGTTTTCCCAACTATCAGAATCTGGAGAGTAGACTTCTACTTGATTGTAATTTACGAACTGATAAGCCGGTATGGAGTCCGGGTCAAAAACCAGTGTCCTTCCGCCAGCCGCATAAAGTTTATTATCAATTACCGCAATTGACGAATGCGTACGAGCCAAAGAAAGCGGTGCACCCCGAGTCCATACATCAGTTAATGGATCATAGATTTCAAGAGTGTCGGCGGAAACATATTCATTCCTCCCTCCAACGACATAAATTTTACCGTCAACTGTGGCGGCAACGTGTTCAATCTTGGTATGCTCAAGGGGTGCCTTAGAGGTCCAACTATCTATGGAAGGATCATATTCAAACACCTGTAGAGCCGGAGTAAAGGTCGGGAAAGCGGATGAAACACCGCCTATAGCATAAAGTTTACCATATGCTGCTGTTAAAGAGAGGTGGTGCCGTGCAACCGGTAATGGCGTCCCCACCGACCAACGATCAGTTTCAGGGTCGTAAATATCGACCATGTTCGATGGTGATCCGGTGCTTGTCATTCCTCCTACCACATAAATTTTATCGTGGTCGTGGCAAAGGCGATCGAGTTACCCAATAGCCTAGTGGGTCATCTGACTCGAGCACAACAAAAACAGCATCGACGGAATCGACAATGACACCTTCGACAAGAAGTCGGAAAGTAATGCCAAATTCCCCTGCCTCAAACGGCGCGCTCCAGATAATGGAGGTCATGTCTCCTGAAACTGTCCCTACGTTGCACGTCCACTCATAGGTCCATTCAGATGAGGTGCCTACCAATGTTACACCTAAGTCGATCTGTTCGCCGGGTCTTAAGGGCTCTAGTTCAGAATATAGTTCCTTTATGTACACATCAGTGGGATTGAGCGAAAGTTCTTCTGTTGTTATTTGCTTATCCTCACAGGCTATAGCAAAAACCAGAAGGATTAATATTGGTAGGAAACGCTTCATTAAAACAATATAACACCCATTAAGAAAAAAAAAGTTAAATTTTAATATGAAAAATTTAGTTGTGACATTAGGAATAACAGGATGTGGAAAGAGTAGATGGCTTAAAGATAAAAGTCCAGTAATTGAAACAGATGATTTAAGGATAGAATTACTTGATGATATTTCCGATAGTACAACACAAGAAGGTCTTATATTTGGAACAGCGGCTAAGAAAATATCTAAATTATTTGATACATATGATACTGTTTATTTTGGTGCAACATTAGTAGATAGTAAATATAGAATACCGTTTTTACAATCAATACAAGATATGTGTAAGCATAAATTGGTAATAGATGTAGTTATATTTCCTGGTATACCTGAATTATCTAAAGAGAGAATTGCTAGGGATTTGAAAAGCGGAGTACAAAGAGCAGATTCTATTAAATTTATTGATGAGCAATATGAACAATATTTACATACTATGAGTATATTTAATAAAGAAAAGAATTTTTATAGGTCAATTAAACGAAGTGCAGAATAAATGAAAGCCTTAAAGCCTCTCTTGCACCGACCAACGATCAGTTTCAGGGTCGTAAATATCGACCATGTTCGATGGTGATCCGGTGCTTGTCATTCCTCCTACCACATAAATTTTACTATAAACAACGAACCCCGCTACTGTGGGGCTATTTGATAGGACGTTTGTCGATAATAAGGTGTCTTTCTTTATACGCAGGAGGTCGAGAGTTCAAATCTCTCATCGCCCCCTCCATTAATATTAGGATACTAGTCAATTTGTTGTAAGTTCCCTCTCCTATGGTAATAACAAAATAATTATATGTCTTTCGATACACTTGGTTTATATGAACCTATTCTCAAAGCTTTAAAACACAAAGGATATAAAGAGCCTTCTCCAATTCAAGCAAAAGCTATACCTGCAATACTTGAAAGAAGAGACGTGATGGCTGCTGCGCAGACCGGTACTGGAAAAACAGCAAGTTTTATATTACCCATTTTACATATGCTATCGAATCCTAAGCATAAATTTAAAGGCCATGTAATAAGAACGTTAATTGTGACACCCACTAGGGAATTAGCAGCTCAGGTGAGAGAAAGTGCTGTGACTTATGGGCGCTATCTTGATTTAAAATCTACAGCTATCTACGGAGGAACTTCTGTCCGCAATCAAAAGAAAGTGCTGAGAAAAGGTGTTGATATTTTAGTCGCTACTCCCGGTAGATTGCTCGATTTATATAATCAAAAATCAATAGATTTTAGTAAAGTTGAAATTTTAGTATTGGATGAAGCTGATCAAATGCTAGATATGGGCTTTATCAATGATATAAAAAAAATCATCAGACTATTACCAGATCGACGACAAAATTTGATGTTTACAGCAACCTTTTCAGACCCATTTAGGGCGTTAGCAAATAAATTTTCTTACAATCCATTAGAGATTTCAGTCACAAGAGACAATGAAACAGCTAAAAATATTGAACACTATATTCATCCCGTAGATACATCTAGAAAATCAGAGTTATTAATTCATCTTATAAAAAAAGAGAAATGGAAACAAGCCTTGGTATTCACACGAACAAAACATGGCGCCAATAGGCTTACTAAAAAACTTATTCAAGCACATATCACAGCAGTTGCTATTCACGGCAATAAAACACAAAATTATAGAACAAGAGCCTTAGATGACTTTAAAAAGAATCGTGTAAAGATATTAGTTGCAACAGATGTAGCGGCGCGTGGAATTGATATTAAAAATATGAACCAGGTAATTAATTTTGATCTTCCTACCGTAGCAAAAGACTATGTGCATAGAATAGGTAGGACGGGAAGAGCTGGTGAATCAGGTAAAGCGATATCATTTGTAGGTAGCGAACAGTTTGAACTATTAGATGGTATTCAAAAATTGTTACAACAGACTCTAGCACAACATATAGTGGATGGATTTGAACCTAGTAGTCCGATAGCTAAAAGCAATTCTAAGGTTGGCAAGAAGCAACGTCGTTTTAACAAGCAATCTAGATACAAAAAAAAGAAGCCTAGATAATATATCAATGAAGAAAAAAATCTTATTTAGAAATTTTTCTCTTTTTATTTGTTTCATCTTTCTATTCATAGCCTGTTCTAGCGGCAATACAGTTTCATCTTCTGAAAATGATAATACTACTAATGAACCAATCAATTTTACTCTCTATGCTACTGGCAATTCCAATATTCAAACCAGTCCGCAAGGAGGATTTTGTTTGATGGGAGGTGCAGCAGAAGATGATAATGCAATGAGATGGTTTTTAAATCGCGCAGATGGTGGCGATATTGTTGTATTGAGAACATCCGGCTCAGATGGATATAATGACTATATGTACCACGACCTTGGAGTTCCAATCAACTCAGTGAACTCTGTGGTATTTCAAGAAGCGTCAGAACATACCGATATAATCAATCTTATTAACAATGCTGAAGGCCTTTGGTTTGCAGGCGGAGACCAAGGCACTTATATTGATTATTGGCGTGACACAGCCATTCAAGAAGCAATTAAAAACGTGATTGATAAAGGCGCAGTCATTGGTGGTACTTCAGCAGGAATGGCAATCTTTGGAGATTGTGTTTGGACGGGAGAGGTATTAACATATGATTTTTTAGATATTGATTTATTCAATGGTATTATCTTTGATACACATTTTTCTGAAAGAAATAGAGAAGATAGATTGAAAGGTTTTATTAGTCAATCATCATGTACAATCGGTATAGGCGCAGATGAGAATACGGCCATTACTTTTGAAAATGATGGATCGTTCCATGTCTATGCTTATAGTAATGAAAAGAATGTTTCTTTTATAGACTCTAATGAACATATTGAGATAATAGATGGAGAACCTGATGGCAATGGGCCATTTAACATCAATGATATTTTTTCAGATACATCACCTCAGATAGGGTTATTTTTTGAAGCTCTTTATCACGATAAAATCACACAAGAATATTGAATAGTATTCTTATTCAATGATTAATTTCACAGTATTGGCGTATATTGTGCTATGAACAAGACAGCCATCATTGCACTCGGAGGGAATGCTCTTTCTCAAAAGAAAGAAGCAGGGACTATGGCAGAGCAATTCAACAATACACGTAATTCCTTTAATCAAATTATGGAATTTATCCGTCGTGATTATAATGTGTGTCTTACTCATGGAAACGGTCCGCAAGTAGGAGATGAATTATTGCGCATGGATTTAACTCGTGATATTGTTCCTCCTATTCCATTAGGTATTTGCGTAGCAGGAACACAAGGCACTATGGGATATATGATTCAGCAAACTTTTCAAAATGCATTGCGTGAAGAAAAAATTGATAAAGAAGTAGTGACAATGGTCACTCAAGTGATTGTAAATGCTGATGATCCTTGTTTTGAAACCCCAACAAAATTTGTTGGAAAAAGATATTCATTGAAAGAAGCTGAAGAATTGGCTAAAACAATGGGATGGGATGTTAAAGAGCAAGAACCTGGACAGTGGAGACGAGTAGTTCCATCACCAGATCCAGAGTTTGTTATGCACGGACTAAGTATTCGAACGTTAGTTGAAGCAGGGACCATTGTTATTGCTGCTGGCGGCGGCGGGATTCCTGTTTATAGCACTGATGAAGGTAAATTAAAAGGTATTGATGCTGTAGTAGATAAAGATTTGAGTGCAGCAAAATTAGGTAGGGTCATTCGCGCACAAGAATACTATATCATTACGGATATTGATCAAGTATATAAGAATTATAATACACCAGACCAATCTCCGATTCATCAAATGACAGATACCGAAGCAAAACAACTTCAAAAAGATGGACATTTTCAACAAGGAAGTATGTGGCCAAAGATTCGATCTGCTATCCATTTTTTGAAACATCATGGTGAAAAAGTCATCATTACAAATATTGCTAATATCCAGAAAGCAATTGATGGAAACGCTGGAACAACGATTATAAAAGATAATTCATAAAAGGGGCGGTAGTGCGAATCATTATAATCACATTGATTTTTTCTATTACCTTTTTGGTTGCTCAGAAAGATTATACACCTGATCAAGATTGGTCTAATCTGAACAGATATAAATTAGATAATACCCAATTGGGATCTCCCTTAGAACATGAAAAAAGAGTGGTGTTTATGGGAAATTCAATAACCCAAGGCTGGTCTGTGTTGTTCCCAGAATTTTTTGAGGGCAAACCTTATATTAACCGAGGAATTAGTGGACAAACAACCCCTCAGATGTTAATTAGATTTCGTGCTGACGTGATTGCCCTTGAACCAAAAGTAGTTTTAATCTTAGCGGGCATTAATGATATTGCAGGGAATACAGGTCCTTCCGATGTAACAATGATTACTAACAATATTATGTCTATGGCAGAATTGGCAAAAAACAACAATATTCATGTTATTATTTCCTCAATTTTACCTGCAAAAGATTTTTCCTGGAAACCAGGGATGAATCCTCCTCCAAAAATTTTGGCTGTGAACACAATCATAGAAAAATTTGCTAACGATAATGGTATGATATATCTTGATTATTATTCTTCAATGGTAGATGAAGATAATGCCTTAAAAAAAGAGTATGGTTCTGATGGTGTTCATCCTAACAAAGAGGGATATCAAGTCATGTCATTGCTTGCGGAAGATGCCATTAATGGTATCTTAAATGTTGAATGAGTAATTTTTTAACTGCCAATCAAATGATGTGGACTGCTTTTATCGTTGGATCTTCATCTCCCATTATATTCTTTCTACTTTATCAATTAGGATATATATCAAAGAAAATTATCGCATTATTTATCATAGGAGTATGTGTTGGATTTAGCTGGGAAATTCCTTTTGCATTCGCCGGAGAATCGTTTCATTTAATCTTAGTAGATTGGCCCATTGATCTTCCATTAGCACGTAATATGAATTATGCTTTTTTAGATAGTCTCATTTTTTTAATAGGTATTTTTTTATGTAATAAAATCCTAAAAAATGATGGCTATCTATATACTTTTAATGCTAAAGCACTTCTAATTATGATTGTATGGGGAAGTATTTCTGAATTTCTGATTGACTTGAATTGCAATGGGAAGTTATGGTTGTTTTTAGAAAACTGGTATAACCCTGTTTTTGTGTCTATTAATGGCAATAATATGACACTGATACCTCAATTAATTTGGTTAGTAGCTCCAATCATATATTACCTAACAGTATTAAAGCTTATCAAGTTGGTAGATTGAAATAAAAAAGGCGAATAAAATATCCGCCTTTTTTCTGTTTCTATAATCTGTTTTTAACAGCAATCACAACCACTGCTACATATTTTACTTGGACCTTCAAGCGCTCCAAAAGACTTTACGCTTATGTTTGTAAAGTTTGGATTGCTTCCAACACCAGCAAAAAGCTCACCAGCGCAATAGTCATCAAGTGCTTGTTGGTTTTCAAAAGTATAAATACCTCCATAAACATTGTTTGCTTGATCAGACAACCAGGTTTTTGATTTTAAACCCGCAACTTCTGCAAAAACAGGGGCAAGCTCATCGGCAACTTTCAAATAGTCTTCATGTGAAATACCATCCAGACTAAAATTGATAACTAGTATATGCATATTTTCTCCTTTATTTCTTATAATTTAAAAAAAAAGGACTACTGAAGTAGACCCTTATTTGTATATTTCTGTAGAACTTATTTTAAGAAAGTAGTGGTCGCTGTTATATCGCCATCATTTAGTGAAGGAGATATGTTCATAATCTTGCACATCATTTCATATAAGTGAATATTTTTAACTCGAGGCCCAACATAGCCAGATTTAAATTCAGGACCATATCCGATAAATAATCCATGCATAGATTCATAATCAGGATGATAACCATGATCTCCGTTTGGAAAACGATTTGGGTTAAAAGAATCATGGGTTAAAATGCGCCAATGATCATCTGCTACTGCAGTTAAATCTTGGATACGACGATTATCGGTTAAATGAAAGTTTTCAGGAAATCCATTTTTCTTATAGATGGTCATATTTGGGTGTGCATTTTCTAGTAATGGAAATAAATTTTCAACCGTTGAATCTGAATCTTCTGCTATTAATCGCATTACAGCAAAAGGTCCTTTGTCAATTAATTCAACTTTCGAAATATCAATATAATCGTCTAGAAAAATGACTTTATTAGTATAATTTTCTGTCATTCCATGATCAGAAACAATCATGATATTGACTTCATTAAAAATTCCACGATCTTTTAAGCCATTGATTAGTATTCCGATTTCATTATCAATGCTTCTAATAGCTGTCTTAGTTTCTTCTGTTTCAGGACCATAGCGATGACCTGCATTATCTACATCATTAAAATAACTTGCTAGAAATGTAGGACGGTTGGTTCCTTTTAGATCGAGCCATCGTAATAATTGTTCCATGCGTTGTGTGTTAGTAATGGATTCATCATATACAGACCAATTAGATGGTCTTACTCCCATAATTTCTGCATCGGATGTTGGCCAAAACATAGTCATAGCACGCAAGGAATGGTTTTCTACTGTAACCCAGATTGGTTCTCTATTAATCCACTTACCATCTCTAGCAGCAGTGCTACCTTGTCCGATATAATAATACTCATCGAAGACTTCATCATACATGCTATTCGCAATTAATCCATGATTATTAGGATAAGATCCTGTAACGATACTAAGATGATTAGGAAACGTTTTACTCGGGTAAGAAGGGATAAGTCCTTCAGATCTTACTCCCAATGCAACAAGTTCATCTAGGTAGGGGGTATCTGTTTTTTCTAAATAATCCCATCGAAAGCCATCAATTGAAATTAAGATTAATGGAGTTCCCGGTTCACCATAAACTTGATCTGAACCTCCTTCTTGCGTCTGAGAACAAGAAAATAATATGCATAGGCATAGTAGAAGTGTTTTTTGGATAGAGTATCTCATTAATATACTTTAATGTACTGACTTTATGTTTTTTTTGATATATATTTATCACTATGAAACAATATTTATTGATATTAGTAATACTATTTTCATCAGCTATCTATAGTCAAGACTTAGATTTGAATGTCGAGAAAGATGAAATGGTATTAGAAGTAAAAGGAATGGTATGTGCTATGTGTGCATTTGGTATCCAAGAAGGATTATCTGAGCTTTCATTTTTAAATAATAAGAAATTTAAAGCAGATGGCATTGAAGTAGATCTCGATACACAAATGATTTATATCCCTATAGATTTATCAAAAACAATTGATGAACTCGAGGCAATAAAGATTGTTAAAGATGCTGGATATGACACGGTTTCTATCTATACCAATTTTGATGGAAAATCTATCAAGAAAAAGGCTGCTCCTAAGTTAGTCGGTTAGATTTTTTTGAATATAAAAAAACTGATTCTTTGCTCTTTCTTATTTGTATCTATACTGAGCGCACATCCTATTATATTTAAAGGTGGGAAGGTGATTTGGTTAATTGATTCTCCCGATATTACTGATATAAGATTTGGTAAAACATTAACCAGAAATTGGTATTCTGGTATTCGAATATTTAATCATAAGTATAATGAGCAATCTTTTATTGCATCAAATAATAACTTATTAATAAAACGATGGAATAGTCGTTCTTACCAAGCGAATATCTACGGATTATCTAGTATTGGTTTCAATCTAGATTCTGAAGAATCTATGTATAATTTGGGGCTACATGCTGATTGGGAAAATAGACGATTTATGGTAATGCATATGTTGCAATACTGCTCATACGATGAATCAATTATGCATAATTTTCGCCTTGCATTTACACCAAAAATAAAAGGATATAAGGGTACTTCAATCTGGTTAATAGGTCAATATTCTAACCATCAGATAGATAATAAAAATTATGAAAAAATATTGCCAGTTGTCCGCGTATTGAAGAGAAATTATCTAGTTGAATTTGGCGGTAATGGTAAGGATACCTTCTTTACATTGATGGTACATTTTTAGTTATTTAAATGCTGAGTAAATAGTGACAATACCAAACATTTTTGGATAACTAACAGTATTCTTAAATCCATTTTTTCTTAGAATTTCATTAAATCTTTCTCCGTAAGGAAAAATATTAGCAGATGTAGACAGATATTCATAGGCAACTTTATTCCTCGCAAACAACTTACCAAATAAGGGAATAATCCATTTTGTATACAAGTAGTATCCTTGTTTGAATGGAAAATATGTTGGGACGGATGTTTCAAGTATAACCAATTGTCCTCCAGGTTTTAAGACCCTATTTACTTCGCGTAACCCTTGATTTAAATCTTCAAAATTACGCACTCCGAATCCTATTGTTACTGCATCAAATCGATCGTTCTTAAATGATAATGATTCAGCATCATCTAATTGCATTCTAATTGTTTCATCCAATCCTAAGGAATGTATTTTGTCCTTACCGATAGTAAGCATTTCTTGTGAAATATCTATTCCAATTACTTCTATTGAAGATTGTGTTGCTAAATCAATTGCTAGAGCTCCAGTGCCTGTAGCTACATCTAATATGCTTGTAGGATTTTTAGCAAGAATCATGGTTGCTACGCTTCTACGCCAAGTCTTATCCATTCCAAACGTAATAAGTCCATTTAATCGATCATATGTGCTAGCAATACGATCAAACATCGTGATCATTTGTTCTTTTTTTGAATTATTTAGATTGTTATAAGGCTTATGATTCACCTTGAAAATTAAAAGAAAGGGCTACTAGTAGTAGTTTTTTCATTGTATTTCCTTTTATATGTTTGTTTACTTGATTAATGAAAAAAATATATGTTTTTAAGTAATTATATATTCAAAAAACCTCCCCACCATATTGATTTCAGTAATATCTACTATTATATACATCCTAAGATTGAATCTCAAGTTTAAAGATTAGTATAAAATTATTTCCTACAGTGTCTTGAAAAATAGTTTTAAAATAATGACCTATATGGAAAGAAATTATCAACATTCTAAATGGACGTCTGTTCATAAGGTAAAAGGATGGAGAGTATTGGAAGCAGCTAATGACACATAACCCAAAGCTTAATGTGGTAAAAGATCTATTACATGAGTGGCATGCTACGTACTCTTTTTTTCTGACCATTAAAGATAAAAGTCAAAGAACAGAATATTATCTTGGAAGCATTCTATGGATTGAACGAAGTATTCATAATTATGGTATTAATATTGCAGAATTAGATGGATACGAATATTATAATCCTATTATTGATGCAAGAGGAGTAGACCATTTAAATGATGCCCCATGGTTTGCAGTGGATAGCAATGAATTTGCTAAAGAGCATAATCTAAAAGACATGAAATTGATTGCAGAAATGTATTTAAAGCGACATTCGCTTCAACCTTTATTATCAAAAAAAGAATTTACCCAAAGCCAAGTGAGTGTCTTCATGGAGTATTTATGGAATCATCCATCGTACGATATTAAAGAGAATCCTAATCATATCTTATTAATTCAGTCTCTCCATTTTAACAAATATCGAGGAAATTGGCTGAATAAGCGTTTTGGAAAAGTGAAAAATAAACATTTTAAACATTTTGAGATTCAAATCTATAGACGGTATACATCAATTCGTAAGTTAATAGCGATTTTTGTGGGAGTGGAAATTATGACAGAAAAAGGAGATGCCTATGATATAGATTCATTACATCCTCTTATTATTAATACCTTTAAAAATTCTTTTAAGCAGTGGTTTGCTAATTATCAATATGATTCCTGGATTAAAGAAAAACCGCTTGGAGAAAACTGTGGAGATATTAATGGCGTTGTTATGCCGCATATTCGTGCAGTAAAACGATCTAAAAGAGATATTAAAGAACTTGAGAAGCAAAGATTTTTTAAAAAAAAGCCATAATTATGTTGTAGGTTTATTTCGTAATCTTCACAATTAAAATAATGAATAATAAAGACGCCACTAACCCTCATTTTTATCCTGAAAAAGAAGAACGACTCAATGTGTTAAGCCATTGGTATGCTTTTTTATGTAGTATTGTATGTTTTATTTTGCTTGTGATGAAGGGGATTAGTGACGGTACTCCAATTTATATTTTTAGCCTTACTACATTTGGTATTGTATTGATGTTAATGTTTATTACTTCGACCCTATACCATAAATCAAAAAATCCTGTCAGACGTAATAAATATAGAATGCTTGATATGTTTGCTATTTATACAATGATTGCAGGGTCATACACTCCTTATGCTCTTGTAGGGCTACAAGGAACAAAAGGGTGGATTTTATTTGGGGTTGTTTGGAGTATTGCATTACTTGGTATCTTGTGGAAATTGTTTACTGTAGGGAAATATAATATGATTTCAACATTCTTGTACGTTGGAATGGGAGCAATCTGCATTTTCTATACCAACGACTTCATACACTTATTGCCATATGACGGACTAATATGGTTAATAATAGGATGTATATCTTATTTAATAGGTGTCTTTTTTTATTTGATGGATCAGCATATTAAGTACAACCATTTTGTTTGGCATCTATTTGTCATTGCGGGAAGTTTCAGTCATTTTATTTCGATATTTTTTTACGTTTTACCATCATAAGCATACATAAATGCTAGCAAAAAATTATGTATAACTCGCCTATTATTATATTTTTCTATAAATTATAAAGTGATTAGAGGGGGGCAAAGTTCTATACCAGGTATAGAGGCTTGCCTTTTTTTATATAATAACTAAATAGAGGAAAAAAAATGGAATTTTTGACACAATGGTGGTGGGCACTACTACTACTAGCCGGTGGTTGTTGGTGGTTTGCTAATAAATAGCCAATAATTAACATCACTTCTTAGGGGGATTGTTTTTAAATTGGCATTGTGAAGAACAAATACAATGTTCCTGGGGATTTCTCATCCCTAACTGGCTTTAATAGCCTCGAAGAATATCTAAAGCTCAAAACATCTGCTCATGCAGATATCGAAACATATTGGGCACAAGTTGCAGAAAGAATTGATTGGTTTGAAAAGTGGACAGATGTCAATAAAACCGATTATCATAATGCGCATATTGAATGGTTTACTAATGGGAAGCTCAATGCTTCTTACAATTGTATTGATCGACACATCAATAATGGCTTAGGCGATAAAACAGCACTGATTTGGCAATCGAATGATGTCAATGTTAGCAAAAATGTCACCTATAATGAATTATTAGTACACGTATCTCAATTTGCCAATGCATTAAAAAAAGCAAATATTCAAAAAGGAGATCGTGTTTGTATTTATATGCAAATGATTCCAGAAGCTATTGTTGCCATGTTGGCCTGCGCACGTGTTGGAGCGGTTCATTCTGTTGTATTTGGCGCATTTTCTAGCGACGCATTAAAGAATAGAATTAATGATTCGGAATGTAAGTTATTGATTACACAGGATAATGGGGTGCGTGGTACCAAACATGATATTCCAATGAAAGATAATGCAAATCACATTGCAGATGAGTGTCCTTCCCTAGAAAAGATTGTGGTTGTAGATAGATGCGGTAATGATGTAGCCATGCAAGAAGGAAGAGATATATATTGGCATGATTTTATAGAAGGATGCGATACAGTATGTGAACCTGAAGTCATGGATGCTGAAGATCCTTTATTTATTTTATATACTTCTGGGTCAACTGGCACCCCAAAAGGGGTATTGCATACTACGGGCGGATATATGGTATATACCTCGCATACACATGAGATGGTATTTGACCATCATAAAGACCATATCTATTGGTGTACGGCTGATATTGGCTGGATTACGGGACATTCCTATATTGTGTATGGACCTCTTTCCAATGGCGTGACCCAAGTTATTTTTGAAGGAGTGCCAAACTATCCCGACCATGGTCGTTTTTGGCAAATTGTAGAACAACATAAAGTAAATATTTTTTATACAGCACCGACTGCATTGCGTGCATTAATGAAAGAAGGCAATGATTTCCCAAATCAATATGATTTATCAAGCCTAAGAGTATTAGGGACAGTAGGAGAGCCAATTAAATCACCGGAATGGCATTGGTATTTTCAAGTCATAGGAAAAGAAAAATGTCCCATTGTCGATACGTGGTGGCAAACAGAAACAGGGGGGGTGTTAATATCGCCAATCCCAGGATGTGTTCCAACAAAACCTGGTTCAGCTACATTGCCGTTACCTGGAATTGAACCTGCATTACTCGATGAAAATGGAAATAAAATCACCGAACCCAATACAACGGGGTATTTAGTCATAACGCAATCATGGCCAGGTCAAATGCGAACCGTATATGGAGATCATCAGCGTTTCAAAGATACCTATTTTTCTCAAGCGCCTGGAAATTACTTTACAGGGGATGGAGCATTTATTGATGAAGATGGATATTATTGGATTACAGGGAGAGTGGATGATGTATTAAATGTGTCTGGGCATCGTATTGGTACTGCAGAAGTCGAAGGAGCCATTGGTGCTGCAACCGGAGTAGCAGAAGCTGCTGTTATTGGTTATACCCATGATATTAAAGGAGAAGGAATTTATGCCTTTGTTACGTTGATGACTGGCGTTGAACCATCCGATGATATTAAAACAGATATTCTAGCTACAGTTACAAAGATTATTGGTCCCCATGCAAAGCCAAGTGTGATTCAATTTTGCGATGGACTGCCTAAAACAAGATCTGGTAAGATTATGAGAAGAATCTTGAAAAAGATTGCTGAAAATGAAACAGATGATTTAGGCGATATTTCTACTCTAGCTGATCCAAGTGTAATCGATAGCTTATTACGCTAGATTATATTCTTGCAATTGTTTTGCTGTAGCCACAATTGACTCTTCAGCACTAATCGGTTCCCAATGAAGAAGATCTGTAGCTTTTGTGCTATGAATATGTCTTTTTTTGTTAATCAGTGGGACAATAAACTTTAAATCTTTTTTAAAGATAGACATAATCTGCATAACCCATTTTGGCATTACCTTACTTGGAGCTTTATCAAACCCTGCATTTCTAAGGATGGTTGCGACTTCATCCATCCATAATGTTTTTTCAAATACAATAATTCTTTCTCCGTCGGTTTGATTATTAAGCATTGCTGTAATATGTGCTGCTGCAACATCTCTTACATCCACATATCCTATATGCACTTTTGATGTTCCTGGTATATTTCCATTAATCATTTGTCTAATAATAGAGTTAGAGGTACCAATATCTTTAGATAGCGATGGTCCAGTAACAGCAACAGGATTGATGACGGTGAAAGAAAATGATGGGGTGTTTGATGCCACATAGTCCCATGCTGCTTTTTCAGCTAAAGTTTTACTTTTCCCATATGGTCGAATACCCACTTTATTTGGATCAGACCAATCTGATTCATCAAAGGAATCTTTTTCTTCAAGCGTATCTGCCATTGCAGCAAATGAAGACGTTAAAACCAGTTTCTTAATTTTATGTTTATTCGCAAGTTTTAATACTCTGAGTGATCCTTCAACTGCAGGTTTTACAAAGAAATCTTCAGATTCTGGCGTTAGAACAAATGGAGATGCAACATGAAGAACATATTCACATCCTTCAATAGCCTCATCCCATCCTTTGTCCTCCAATAAATCAGTTTCAAATAAAGAAAGATGTTCAGTAGAAGTATTATGAGAAGATAGTGCATTTATTACTTCATCTTTTCGATCAAATGATCTTAATGTGCCGTTTACAGCATAGCCTTGTTTTAATAATTGATTAACACAGTGAAGTCCAATAAATCCTGTTGTACCTGTGACTAAAACTTTTTTCACAACCCCCCCCATTTAAACTATTTTTTATCTTTTTTGTGCATTTTTTTTTCAATAATCTTTTTAGGATTATTACAAGTCTTCCATTTCATTATGTTGTGGTTTTCGTCTTTAATTTTTGCAAATTCCTCTTCTGACATTTCTTTTCCATTAACGGTAATTTTTACTTTTTCTTCACCATCAATAATTTCTTTTTCAATGCGAACATCCATTTTTTTTGAATGGTTCATATCATCCATTTCCATAATGAACATGCCTTCTGCACCACTCATATGGGGCATTCCTGCTCCAAAGTGACGCATTTGACAATCTTCTCTGTGATCTAATGCTTGAGATCCTAAGCAGGCAAATACAGCTAAAGCTGAAAATTTAAATGCAATCTCTAGTTTTTCTTTTAATATCATGTGTTACTCCCTTTTTTATATTAAATATTCAATTAAGTTTGTTAAATAGTCCGTAGCCGTTTCTGCGCGTATCAATTTATCGTAAATCACTACAGAATATCTACTTTGAATGCTTGAGAAGATATCTAGAATAATGTCAAAAAACAAAAGAAATCCCACAGTTGGAATAATATAGATGTTCTTGAGGAGCTTGTCTCTAATAGGTTCTTTGGCAATGCCTTCAAGAGAGTTTAAGAATTCTTGTTCAACAAGATTATCATCAAACATTTGTGGATAATTTTTATTTTGCATTGAGTTGATCTTTTAGATTTGTTTTTGCTCGCTTTAACCATGATTTTATAGTGTTTTCATTGATAGATAATTCTAATGCGATATCCTTAATACTATAATCAAGAAAATAAAACATGATAATAGCCTGACGTTGATTCAAGGGAAGCTTCGTAATCGCTTCTTTTAATGATAAGTTATTTACTATATCAATAGAAGCCCCTTTTTCAATGGTTATTTCTTCACTTCGATGTCTTTTTTCTTTGTTGTATGTCGTTAGTGCTGTGTTATATGTAATACGATACATCCATGTATATAAGGAAGATTTAAATGAAAACTTATCCAAGCTTTTCCAAATTTTTTGAAAAGATTCTTGGGTAGAATCTTCTGCTAACGTCTCATTTCTTAGTACAAATAGTGAGATATTGTACAGTTTTGATCCATATGTATTTATTGCTTGCATAAATATTTGATGTCTTGTTGTGTAATCCAATTATTATCCAATATTATCTTATAGACTTAAGTTTTGTTGAAAAAGTTGCAACTTTTTTAAATTAAGTAGGTCTAAATCATTAACAAACCAACTTAGGAGAAATATTATGAAACAAAAAATACTTATGATAATGTTACTACTTTTTATCTCTGGATGTGGATCATTCAATAAGCCACAAACAGAATTGCATATTAGTAAAACTATCAGTACTGGACAAGAATTATTAGATATTCAAGCTGCGTTAGATGCAAATATTATTACGGAAGATGAATTCAAAGCTCAGAAAGAGAGAATTTTGAGTGGAGATAAGGTTTTTAAGATTGAAATTAATGAATTTGAAAATTTTGATGATGACAATCAGATTAAAGCAACAATTCGACTCAATCTTGATGGTGAAGATGTGATCTCTATTAATGGAGACGAATAATGGATTGGGCGCTCCTAATTCCATTATCATGTGTTGGTTTAATTGCCTTTATAGTATATATGGTCACAATAGAAAAAATGCGTAAGAGGGAATTATTGCATAAAGAGATTACACATGCTATTGAAAAAGGCATAGATGTTCCTATGAGCGCACAACGCCATCCATTAGATTACTTGCGCAAAGGAATAATATGGGGATTAGTCGGATTTTTGATTGGATTAGCTTTTATTATTGACGGCGATATTGAGGCAGCGGGAGTTCTCGGATCAATACCATTTTCTGTGGGGATAGGATATATTATTTATTATAAATTAGCAAGCCAACAAAACAAATAATATTGATAACTAGTTAAATCAAAAGAAGGTTATACAATAAGTTAAGCGTTATTAAACTTATTGTATAACCAAGCAACTAGGAAACCACCTATTGCGCCATCGATAAAACCCCAAAATCCTCCGATAAGACCACCAAAAAATGAAGTGTCTATTCCTAGGTAATACGGCTCTAGGAAAACAACAATCTCATTGAGGCCACACCAAGCGAAAATCATTGTCATTACGCTCCAAAAAACACCGAAAGATAATGCGGCAGCTTTTACATTTAAATTCATAGTATAAATTACAACTATTTATTGAATAAAACTATCTGTGCCGCTTGGAATAATCATTTATTGGGACCAGGAAAGAAAATGTTGGTTGTTTCTTGATAAGCTTTGTATTCGGGGCGTTTTATTAGAGAATAATATTCTGATGGAATAGCTCCTGTATGATACACTAATGTTGTATACATCATTCTAGAGGTAAATAGCAGTCCTAATCCTAGTAATATCCATATAGTTATTGATTCTGTTTCATATAAAAGAATCCAAGACGGAATTGATCCAATGATTAAACCATTCCAAACCATCCATTCAGCAAAATAATTTGGATGTCTAGTGTATTTCCAAAGCCCAACATTACAGACCTGATTTTTCTTTCCTAATTTTTTCATTTCTTTTAAAAAAGATAATTTTTGCATATCTGCAACTGATTCCATTATAAATGCACCGAGCCATATTACACTTCCAATAATTTCAAGCGGTGAAATAGTGCTGTTTGAATTATTTGCAATGATAAAAGCTGGCATTGCTAGGAAAGAAGCATTGGCTAAACCTTGTAAGATTGCGTCGATTTGCATTGCTAAAGCAGTATTATTCTTTCCTGCTCTTTGCCAACGTTGTTTTTGATATTCGTAACGCGGAAATTCTTTATTTAACATTCCTAGGCTCCACATTTTTAATGAACCAAGTCCCATGCGACCACCAATAAGAATATACATGATACTAATAGCCATAATGCGAATACTATCACTTTCACCATAGCACCAAGTCAAGATACCAATCAGTGCTACACCCCATGGCCAACCAATATCTACATATGACATACGACCCGTACGCCATATAGGTAAACACACTACAAGTGCAAATAATAATAATTGTGAAAGACCATTGATTAGACTAATTGAAGCAAATGTTTCTGTGTATAATAATAAAACCCATCCTAAAAGGAATGGAAATAGAGGAGAGACATATTTCATTAATTATAAACCAAATCCACCACCATGACACATTAAAATCTGTCCTGTGACATAGTTAGATTCAGGAATACAGAACATATAAATTGCACCAGCAGCTTCTTGAGGCGTGCCAGGTCTTCCAAGTGGAATCATTGTTTTTGCTGATTGAAAAACAGCAGAGTTCACTCCAACTTTAATTTTATTTCCTTCAATATTGATCAAAGACTCTTCTTTTTCAGCATCCGCATCAGTTAATCGCGTTTTAATTAATCCAAATCCTACTGCATTGACATTAACATTATAACGGCCCCATTCTTTGGCCATAGTTTTTGCCATTCCTACTACACCTGCCTTTGCGGTTGCGTAGTTGACTTGTCCGGCATTACCATTCATCCCTGAAGTGGATGAGATATTCACCACTTTTCTATAATTGGTAATCCCTTTTTCTTTTTCTTCAAGAAATAATCTTTTAATGTGTGGTTGAGCAGCACGCAGAATACGAAATGGTGCAGTAAGATGACAATCTAAGATTGCTTGCCACTGATCATCTCCCATTTTCTGGATCACATTATCCCAAGTATAGCCTGCATTATTAACAATAATATCTAATCCACCGAATGTATCTAACGCTGTATTGATAAATTTATCAGCAAAATCATCAGCGGTAACACTGCCGACACATACCACAGCTTTTCCACCCATTGCAATAATATCTGCTACTGTTTGATTTGCTGGATCAGCATCTAAATCATTAACGACTATATGCGCACCATCTTTTGCTAGCATGAGCGCTAATTCACGACCGATACCACGACCTGAACCTGTAATTAATGCTACTTTTCCTTCTAATTTATTCCCCATATTAAAATCCCAACGATCTCCCAATGATCTCTTTCATAATCTCAGTGGTACCACCATAAATTGTTTGTACTCGTGAATTTAGATAAGCTTGAGCGACTGGATACTCTACAATGTATCCATAACCACCATGTAACTGTAAACATTGATTTACAACCTTCAATTCTAATTCTGTTATCCACCACTTAGCCATTGCAGCTTTTTCAGGAGTTAATGTTTTATCATTCAACTCAAAGACGCATTGATCATAAAATGTACGACCTATTTCTGCCTCAGTTGTCATCTCAGCTAGTTTAAATTTAGAGTTTTGAAAGCTACCAATTTTTTGTCCAAATGCTTTACGGTCATGACAATATTGAATAGTCAGTTCAAGTATAAATTCTATCACTGCAATTGAACTAGCAGCAATAGATAGTCGTTCTTTTGGAAGATTTTCCATCATATAGTAAAACCCTTTTCCTTCCTCGCCCAAAAGATTTTCTTTTGGTACTTTTACATCCTTGAAGAAGAGTTCGGCTGTATCCTGTGCTTTTTGACCAATTTTTTCTAATTTTTTCCCTCTTTCAAATCCTTTCATACCACGTTCAAGAACTAATAAACTAATTCCCTTCGCATTTTTCTTAGAATCAGTTTTAACTGCAGTGATTACAAAATCGCTTAATAAGCCATTAGTAATGAATGTTTTACTTCCATTAACCAAATAATGGTCTCCCATATCTTTTGCGGTAGTTTTAATCCCAGCTAAATCACTACCACCACTAGGTTCTGTCATGGCTAATGCGCCAATTGTCTCTCCGCTACAAATTTTTGGTAGCCATCGTTTTTTCTGTTCTTCATTACAATGAGATAATAAGTATGGTATCACTAAGTCATTTTGTACAGAATGTGCAAATCCAGAGGATAAAGATTTTACTCCTTCTTCAATAAGAATGGTATTATATCGATAGTCATCAATCTCCATGCCACCATATTTTTCAGGAACATCAATTCCAAAAAAATTATTTGCTCCAGCTTTTAGCCAGGCCTCACGTGACACTTGTCCATCTTTTTCCCATTGTTCATTATTAGGTGTAATTTCACGTTCAAAAAATGTGCGAACTGCATCCTGAAATATCATTTGTTCTTCCGTTAAATGTTCTTTTTTCATAATTATTCCCCCTATTATTTAATATTGTATGTTACATATTTTTTTATAACTATTCCTTGAGAACTTTTTAAATTCTTTTTAATTAAAAACACGAAGGAAAATATGACTACTAATAAAGTTTTATCAATTACATGCGTTGTAGCACTTACAAGTATTTTAGGATTATCGTATTACTGGAATGATTTTCTTGGATCATTAAATGTTAATGTTTCAATGGATAGAGAGCTAGCCTTGTCAGAAGGGCAAGAAGCGACAAAAGATTTTGATATACTAGGTGATGACCTTGATCAAGCGGCAGCGTATAGTTTTAGTTCTAGCTTACGTGATTATGTAGAATTAAAACAAGGTGGTCGAGAAAAATTTCAATCGATTATTGATAGTGATATTTTTTCCCCATATAACTGGATTGTAAGAACATTTAAAGAAGGTCAAGTAGCTGAAGCAAGTTTTATGTTTAAGCCGGATGGATCTTCTAATGGATATCGTGTTAAAATTCCAGACGATCATGATTCAGATAGTTTATCAGAAGAAGACGCCCTCCGTGTAATAAGTCTTAAAATTAATGATCATTGGTCTGGAGACTTTGCAGACTATTCATTGATAGAATCTTCTTTTGAAGAAATGCCAAATGGGAGAGTAGATCATTCTTTTGTGTTTGAGCATCAAGTTCAAGATATCGGAGATGCAAAATATAGGTTAGATGTTGATGTCTCAGGAGTGCTGGTCAGTTCTGTACTGCCTAGTGCATTTATTCCTGAATCATTCAATCGTGAATTTGCTAACATTAGATCAGACAATGATACCATTGCTATGTTTGCAAACTTTGCATTTTTAGGTATCTATATATTAGTGATAGGATTAGGGGCCATAATCATTTTTTATCGTACAGGATGGCTAAGATGGAAATCTTCAATGTTGGTTGCAGGATTCATTGCTATAACTAGTACATTAGTGCAATTAAATTTTTATCCAACAATGTGGATGGCTTATGATACGGCCACGAGTAAATCACAATTTATGCTAGAAGGTCTTTTGGGTATGCTAGCAAATGGCGTTGTGAACTTCTTACTTTTTGGACTAACATTTGTTATTGCAGAATCGCTTACAAGAAGAGCATTTCCAGAACATATTCAATTATGGAAAACATGGACGATGAATGTTGCTAATTCAAAGCGTGTATTAAATGATACTATTTTTGCTTATTTGATTGTTCCAATTAAACTGGCTATTGTTGGTGGGTTTTATATTCTTATGGAAAAATACTTTGGCTTTTGGTCGCCAGCAAGTAGTATGGCTGATCCCAATTATCTTGCATCTGTTTTCCCATGGTATACAGGAATTGCGATTTCATTGCAAGCAGGATTTTGGGAAGAAATGCTTTTCCGTGCTGTACCAATTGCAGCAGGAGTATTAATTGGAAAAAGATATAATATGCGCTTTACTGGTCTTGTTATTGCAATGATATTGCAAGCATTAATTTTTGGAGCAGGGCATGCTAATTATCCTGCACAACCTTCCTATGCTAGAGTGGTAGAATTATTCCTACCATCTATTATTGTGTATGGAATGTTGTATTTGAAGTTGGGAGTTATATTCGGCGCTATTACACACTACTTGTATGATGTTGTATTATTTTCACTGCCTATATGGTATTCAAGCGGTTATGTTGTTGATAAATTTATGACAGTTCTTGGTGGCGCTATTCCATTGCTAGTCATTCTATATTTTAGAATGAAAGCTAATAAATGGTCTGAAATAGACGATACATCACTTAATAAAGGGTTTGAACCAACCCCACCTGAAGTGCAAAAAGCTAAGGAAGAATCGACCGCTATTGTGCAAGATGGATCGCCATTAAATAAAAAAGTCTTATTGGGTTCCATTATATTTATTGTTGTAGCGATGGCATCATTTCAATTGAGCGATTCTGATGTTTCTATAGAGTCACCAAGCGTCAATCGTGAACAGGCCATTGACATTGCAGAAGATTTTCTTGTCACCCAGAATATTACTTTAGCTGAAGGATATGAAGGAAACGCAATGGTTGTTACGGGTTATCCTGCTTCCGATTTTATATGGGAAGAATTAGGGTCTGATACCTTCAATAATTTGTTAGGCTCTTATGTACTAGCTCCAAGATGGAAAGTTCGATTTGCCAAATTTGACGGAGAAGTAGAAATGCGAGCAAGAGAAGTAATAGTTTCTGTAGACTTTAAGGGTAATCCTATCCGTTTTTATAATAAGTTTCCTGAAAATGAGGTAGGAGCGTCTTTAAGTCAATCGGATGCAAAGGTCATAGCAGATCAAGCCTTAAGCGAGCACTTTAATCTTAGTACAAGTATGGTCAGTTTGGTTAGTGCAGTTGAATCTCAAAAACCAGAACGATTAGATTGGATATTTACGTATGCAGAAGATAGAGAGATAGACTATGAAGGATCTCAGTTCCAAAATATCATTACAGTATCAGGTAATCAACTTGCTGGATTTTCACAATCTGTTTATATCCCTGAAGAATGGGAGAGAATGAAGCGCGATAGAGAAGGATTTTCAGGAATACTTGCGATGTTGTTTACTATTCCTGGAGGATTATTTATTGGCGGATTATTGCTTATACGTTCTTTTAAGATGCTTATGGATAGAAAAGTAAATCTTAGAAAAGGGGCATTATTTGGAGGAATTCTTCTTATTAGTGGTCTTGTTAAGTTCTTCAATGATTCTTCGTTTCTTATGACATTACCTACAGATCAACCAATAGCAAATTTAATGAGCATAACGTATATCTCTACTATAGCAGGAATCCTGATTATAGGATTATCCCAAGCACTATTTTTCGGTAGTTTAGGCACAATGTTAAAATCAACCATAAATCGTAGCTCACTTTCTGATTCTATAATAGGAGGATTAGTCGCTGCACTATTAGTAGCAACATCTGCGATGCTTATCGGGACATTCCAATTAGATTTAAATCCTAATTTTCCTAGAATAACTCTTGGGGGATCATATTATCCAATATTAGATACATTTAATATTTATGGAGGATTATTCATTTCAGTGGCATTCAGTTTATTCTTTGCTAAAACCTTATTTGAATGGACGGATGGATATTCTAATAATATTAAGTCTAATGTTTATGGGATATCATTGGTCATGTTTGTATATGGCGGAGAGATTGGAATGCAGTATAATATCGGCCTATCTTTAGTGTTGATAACACTGTATTCTATTGTACTATTTATGATTTATAAATTTATTATCAAGAATAACTACATGTTAATACCATTTATGGTACTGTTTGCTAGGGTAATTAATATATTTGCAGGGAATGAATTAGGAGCATTTAATTCTTATCCTAATGAAACAATATTATTGGGAGTATCTTATGCAATAGGGCTAGTAGTGTGGACGCAATTAACAAAGTTCTTCTTCGATACAAATCAATAGCTTAATTTGAATAATAATGAATAAGAATATACTATTTTTCTTTGCAGCAACAGGGTTGCTAGTAGTGAACAATCTTTTTCTCTACTGGCAGTTTTTTGAATTTAATTTTGCTCTTTTCTTATCCAATACTATAGGAGTAGCTCTATTTATAGAGGCATTTATGCTCATGTTTTTGCTTGCCTACTATTTTAAGCATCATCCTATCGGTAAATATAAGTGGTATTGGTTAATTATATTCTCTTTATTGGGCAGTTTATTGTTTGCACTCCCCTTTTATTACTGGCTTAACACAAAGGATAAAAAGTAGTACATTACTGTTTATGTCTTTTAAGAACAAAACAGTAATTATTACTGGAGCGTCCTCTGGAATTGGAGAGGAAACTGCTAAAGTATTTTTGTCATCTGGAGCAAAAGTCATCTTAGTATCCAGAAACAAAGAAAAGATGGAAGCATCTTTCCAATCGTATGATACAAATCAATATGCAATATATCCTTTTGATTTGAGTCGTTTAGATGATATTGATTCATTTATAGAGAATATTATAACTAAAGAAGGCCCAATTGATATTTTGTTTAATAATGCAGGAATTAGCCAAGTGTCTTTATTTGAAGAAAGCGATATGACAGTTATCGATCAAATTATGCAATTAGACTATTTCTCAGTCGTAAGAGTAACTAAATCTATTTTACATCATATGATAGCAAATGGCGAAGGACAGATTGCAACTAATACCAGCGTAGCAGGGTTGATTCCTTCACGTAATCGTACCGCATATTCATCTGCTAAATTTGCATTACATGGATTCTTTGATAGCTTACGATTGGAAGTGGCTAAGCACAATATCAGCATTACCTTAGTTGCACCTGGAAGAGTCCAGACTAATGTTGGTATGAATGCATTGACAGGGACTGGAATAGCATATGGAAAGAATGATAGAGGCCATGATAAGGGATTATCTGTAGAGAAAGCAGCCCATCAAATTGTCAATGCGATTCATAGAAAAAAAAGATTAGCGATTATTGCAAAATGGAACGACATTGCATGGCTTGGAGTGATTATAAATAAATTTTTCCCTAGTTTTTATATCTTTCTGGCAAAAAGAATAAACGCATAACATATTAAACATGAAATATTCTATTCTAGAAGATCCAAGATATAGTCATTTAGCACAGCCTAAATCAATTCTATTTAAGATTTTATCATTTGTTTTTGATTTATATGCTAATACAACGTTGACATTTTATATACCAGTGAAAGTGATTGGAAGAGAAAATATTCCGAAGGATACTCCCTTTATTTTTTCAAGTAATCATAATAGCCACATGGATATTGCCGTGTTAGCATATTCAACGCGATTAGGCTATGAACGCTTTGGATTTTTAGCAGCAAAAGATTATTGGTTTGATAATGATTTTAGACGAAAATTTTTTAAAAATTTTATTAATCTAATTCCATTAAGTAGAAGAAAGACTCCAGAGTCTCTTGATTTAGAAGACACGTTTACTTTATCAAAAGGATTTGTCGCTTTAAATAATAATATTATTATGTTTCCAGAAGGTTCTAGGGGAGAACCTGGAGTGTTACAGCGCTTTAGAAAAGGGACAGCAAAGTTTTCAATGGGATTAAATATTCCTATTCTTCCTGCAGCAATCATTGGTACTGAAAAAGCATGGCCTAAAGGTAAACGTTTTATGAGCCCTACTCACATTACTATTAAAATTCTTCCTCCAATAGAACCAAAAGATAGATCAAAGCTTACTGAAAGGGCATACAATAAAGAACTATCATCTCAGACAACAAAATTAGAGAAAGTGATTACAAAAGCTTTGAAAGATTTAGAGAAGAAGTAATTAAGCATTGGTAATAGTTATAATTGTACCTTCTGCATTTAAAGAAGAATTATAACTTGTTAATGAGCTGGTTGCTGGACCCGATACAACATTTCCGTTGAAATCAAAAATTGAACCATGATTTTCATCTTGGAAACTACAGGGTAAATTATTATTTGTACTATCAATATTGACAGCATTTCCTTGATGAGTACAATTTCTAGAAAGTGCTCTTACTCCCGTATTGCTTGTACGTAAAACAATAATGCCTTTATTATCAAACGTATCACTACCGCTTAATGCAATTCCACTTCCTACCGATTGTAGTGTGGTATGAATTTTTGAGATATCAATAGTAATTGTTCCTGTAGCAGCATCATAGCTATATCCAGTGCCAGTATCACCGCCACCAGTATCACCGCCACCAGTATCTTCAGGTCCTGTTGGAGATCCCCCGCCGCCACACGCTTCTAAAATAAAAGCTGCACTCCCAATCATGGTTAATGTGGTTGCTTGTTTCATGAAATCACGGCGAGATGGATCGGAGGGTTTTTCCGAATTACATTCACACGCACATGATTCAATTTTTTTTGGTAACTTAGCCTTGTTCATACTTAGTGTTAAAGTTTACTACCAAAATATGCTGTTCAAAAGAAAACTTATATTCTTCACAATATTTTTATTATTCTCGACGATAAAAGCACAATCTGTTATCACTCAAGAAAGTTATGACAATAGATTTACTCCACAAGAAATTGGATTACCAGATAATATGCCTTATGTAAAATCTATCATATGGGGGAAAGAAGGAGTGTTTAGAAAATTAGATATTGGACCTGATACCAGAATAGAAGAATTAAAGCTTAGGCGTAAAATGTTAAAACATCACCAATGGATAGGTATTCTAACTTTAGCTGGATTAGCCTATCAATATGATGTAGGAAAAAAATTATATGATGGGAATGATAGTGATTATTGGGACAAGCATTATGATCGTCATAAAGCAGTGGGATATTTTACTTATGCAACGTATATGACAGGCGCATCCCTCTCTATTTTTGCGCCACCTGCTAGAAAATATGACAATAATTTTTCGTCAATCAAGTTTCATCGCACAATGGCGATTCTTCATTTTTCTGCAATGATGGCACAGCCATTTTTGGCTAAAAAAGCAGTAGAGGATGGGAAAAGATATAATGACTTAATGGACGCTCATTTAAAAGCAGGGACGGTAGCATTTTTTGCATTAAGTCTTGATGCGCTGGGAATCACTTTTTTTAAATGAAAAAACTAATAGCTATTTTATTTCTTCAGATTGTATTTGCACAAGGAGTGCCAGTCAATATTGATTTAGAGCAAAGTTTTATTTCTTATGATGGAAAGCATCCTGCTCATAATTGGACGGGCGCGTCAAAAGAGATTAAGGGTTCATTTATATTTGACAAAGATAAACCCATATTATCAAATGTAGACTTATATGTACCTGTATTTAGCTTTGATAGTAAGAACTCTAATCGTGATTCTAATATGTTAGATGTTATTGAAGACTACTTTTATCCTACGGTTAGCTTCACTTCTTCAGCAATAACAAAAGAAGAGAATCAATATTATATTAATGGAATATTATTTTTTCATGGTATTAAAAAAGAGGTAATCATCCCGATTAATTTTATTTTAGATGATAAAAAGATTATAGTAGATGCAGATTTTACTATCAGTTTGTCAGATTATAAAATTAAACGCCCTTCATTATTGACTATAAAAATGAAAGATGATATTGCGATTAAGTTTTACTTAGTTGGTATTATTTAGTATTAATTTTTTTGATTGATTGATATAATCGGAATGCATTACAGAGGATAGTATTATCCGAAGAAATACCAGGTTTTATTAGGTACCATTACTAGCATAAAAAAAGTGAAATAGATTAGGCCAATTAGCCCAAAAATCTTTAAAACTGTTATTGTATTGTTATCCATTTTTTTTATTTACCGATTAAACGTTTTAATATAGTGATTTCTGGAAATAAAATATGAACCCTTTTTTGATAATCTTTGTAAGCCGGTCTTGTACGAAGAATTTTGATTTCAATCCAGGGAATACTCGCATACCAAAACATCAATGTCATTGCAATAGGAGCGAGAATTAAATAACTCAATCCAAGTCCCTCAGTCTGTGATAGGTATGAATTGCCAAATAAAAATATTCCCCACCAAAATAAGATCTCACCATAATAATTTGGATGCCTTGAATAATTCCATAATCCTGTTTCTATAATCCCTTTTTGATGTGAATTTTCTTCTCTGAAGCGATGTAGTTGTGCGTCAGAAATAATTTCATATAAAACACCTAAAATACAGATAAAAAATCCGGCATATGCTTGCATATTTGTATCGGGCATAAATTCTTGTAATGAAAGAGTCATTCCCATAGGCATACAGCAGAAAAATACAATTAATGTTGGAAAGAAATGGATGCCACCAAAGTTCCCTAGAAGTTCAAAAGAGCTCCCTAGATTTTTTCTCATATCAATATAACGCCAATCTTCATGATGTAATCCTTCCCAAGTCTTTATCCAATTGCTTGTTAAGCGTATAGACCAAAATAGCATGGCAAAGATTAATAAACTCACTGTCCCAGTAAAAATAAAGTCTTGTTTCCATATCCAAAATAAAAGAATAAATGGAGGAATTACAGACCAATATGGATCATAGAATGAAGAATTTTTGTATGCAACACTGAAACCATAAATCACAAACGTTGCTATCACGTCAGCAATAAAGATTTGTAACATATCTCTAAGGTGGAGAGTGTATGAAATAGAGAGATATCCTAATCCTATCGCGAGAGTGTAGGCAAATAATACTGTAAGCAATCCTTTAGTTTTTGTCGTCATTTGTTATTGATGCAATACTCATATTTTCAGATACTAAATATATATATCCTACAACAATACTGTACAGAAGAAAGGTGCTATGCATAATAATTGCTCCTGTTTGTGCTAACTCTAGGTTGATGCCGTATAAGTTATGTAGACAATAAATCACTGCTAAATGATATGTTCCAATTGCAGCAGGAGCTATTGGGAGTGAAGTAACGATACTAGATATAATAGTCAATCCTAAAGCCTGTTCTAGAGTTAGTATAATGCCAATCGCCTTCAGCGATAAGATGACATATGCTACAAAACTAATCCATAGCAACATGGACCAACCCCCTAAACGAATCTTGTTTTCTGATACTAATGTATAGCCTTCAACAAAACTAGTGAGTGATGGAAAGGTTCTGAGCACTCTATTGGATAACGTATGTCGTCCAAAAATAATTAATGAACTCAGAAAAGATATCCCAATAACGGTCAATATGAATTCAATACCAAAGAGATTAGTATACCCTAGTAGAATTAATATGATAGTAAATAATCCTACCACCCAAAGATCGATAATTTTCTCTCCAACAAGGCTTCCAATCAAGTAACTAAGTTTTATATCTTTATCATGGTTTGATAATAGTTTTGCACGAAATATATCTCCGGCTCTAAATGGAAGAATATTATTCAAGAAATATCCAATATGTGTTGTGGAAGAATAATGATTGAGCGTAAGAGATCTTGGAGCATTTAAGAGAGTTCTCCATCGCAAAGACCTCAAAATAAACGTAACATTAGTAATAATTAAAGCTGCAATTATATAAGATAGATTTGTATTAGATAACGCGCTAAAAACTTGCTGTAAGTTAACCTGTTGAAATGCTATATAAAGACAGGCAAGAGAAACGCCAATCGATAGTATTTTTTTCAAGGATTCTTTTTATCTCGTTGAAATTCATAAGACACAATGCGTTTTTTCATTGGCTCTCCATTTTCATCAAGATGTTCACTGACGTCAGTAGGAGCCTGATACTCCAATGGAACGTCTGTTTTAACTTGGCAATTGCTCATTAATCCTAGCATCGCTACGAGCATGATAAGTGCAATAATAGTTGGAAAGTGTTTGCTACCCATTGATGTTAAAGTTTTTGAAGAACTTTGTTTGTGTTGCTAGATAGAAAATTTCAAGCAAACCGAAGACTTGAAATATTCCACATATAACAAACCATCCTTTTTGATCATTTCTTCCTGCAAACCAAAGTGCTAATAATGTCCACATTGCTTCCCAGAAAGTTAAAACAGTTATAATCCATGGTTTAGATTCGAAAAGTTGAGTTAATTGTTCAGCAAATTCCATAATAATGTCCTTTTTTAAGGGTTAAAAAGTAAAGAGATAAGAAATACAAAGAGTACTACTCCTCCAAATATTCCCCAATAATATATTCCAAATTCCATAGGCTAGTTTAATTAATTTTTATGTATGATAAGAAATAAAAATATTTTTTCTTTCTTGCACCCTATTTGGTATATTCTTTAGTGAATAATTTAACACCAGAAAGTACAGAAATAACAATCTATAGCGCTACTTGGTGCGGTCCATGTAAAATGGCAAAAAAATTCTTAACAGAAAATGGATTTTCTTTTAATGACATAGATATCGAAGAAAATAATATTACCAGAGAGGAAATGGCAGCAATGACCAAAGGTCCAACAGTTCCTCAAATTATTATTAATGATATCCCTATTGGTGGATTTGAAGATTTAATACAGTATTTTGAGAGTCACAATACTTAAGCGATAGCTTGACGTTCCACAACTTTTTTCCCTTGAGTGGCTTTCTTTAAATTACCTACAAGTTGTCCACATGCTCCATCAATATCATCTCCCCTTGTAACTCGTAAAGTTGTAATGTATCCCTTATCAAATAAATGTTTTTTAAATGCTTCAATATTTCTGTCATTAGATCGCTTGTAATCACACCCATCAAAAGGATTAAATGGAATTAGGTTAATTTTGCAGGGTAGGCCAGACAAAATTTTTCCAAGACTTTTTGCATGATCCATAGAGTCATTGACACCATCTATTAAAATATATTCAATTGTTACGTGTCGCTTGTCTTCATGTAATGTTAGATAGTTTTTACAGGCATCAAGCAATTCATCAATTGGATATTTTTTATTAATTGGAACAATAATATCTCTGAGGTTGTCATCAGCTGCATGCAAAGATATGGCAAGCGATACATCTGTCCTGTCAGCCAGTTTTTTAATCTGAGGAACTAATCCAGCAGTACTAATGGTTATTCTTTTTTTAGATAAAAAATATGCTGATTCATTACGCATAATCTCGGCAGATGTAATTACTGGTTCAAAGTTTAAAAGCGGTTCACCCATTCCCATAAAGACCACATTAGTAATTGGAGTATCTGTTTTGTCATGGAAATTTGCTAACCAAAGTTGTCCAATAATTTCATCTGATGTTAGATTTTTTTCAAACCCTTGTGCTCCGGTGGCACAAAATGTACATTGAAGAGCACAACCTGCTTGAGAAGAGATACATAGAGTGATTCTTTTCTTTTCAGGTATTCTTACCATTTCTATAGATGAACCTGAATCTAATTGAATTAAATATTTCTTAGTTCCGTCTTCCGATACCAATACTTTCTTTAATTCTGGAGGTACTAGAACAGCTATTTCTTTCATTTTTTCTCGAAGAGGTTTGTTAAAATTGCTCATATTAGCAAAATCTAACTCACCTTTTTGATGCACCCATTTTAACAATTGTTTTGCTCTGAAAGATGGTTCATCTATATCTAGAAAAAATTTCTCTAATTCTTCTTGTGAGCAACCTAATAAGTTTTTTCTATCTGCCATAACTTGTTAATTTCGTTTGAAAAATCCTTCTCTTTATTTTCAATGATATCTACTATCAAATCAATTGGATTTGGAAAATCTATTTTAATCTTTTTACTGTTATGAATCCAATCTTTAATAGTGGACACATTAATTTTTTTTGATATGGTTGCATATCCAAGTTCGTGAAGTATTTTTGCATTATGTTCTTGTTCAGGTTGACCTCTTAATGGCTTGCATAGCATTGGTTTTCCTAAGAATAGTGCTTCTGAAGGTAATTGAAACCCAGCATTAGTAATCAGAGAGCTACATCTCATTAAATCTTGTTTGAAGGTTGCATTTGAGAATGGTTTTAAAGTGATGTTATCAATTCTTTCTATCGATGCAATCTTGGTGTATACTATAAATTCTTTTGATATTTTTTGTAATATAGCAATCATGTCATCTAGGTTTTCCCATGGTAAATACACTAAAATATCTTCACTTTTTTCATCTGTATTTATCTCTTTATGCAGCACAGGATCAATAAATGGCGGAAGAATTGATTGATTAAAATGATAGAAATGAAAAGGGATAGTAAAATTAACAGGGGTATACATTTTTGGAAAAAATATACTAGCAAATTTCATTTTTTTTGTCATTGGGATATCTGTATAAAATGAATATTGATGACCTATGCCCATGCATGGTATGTTATATTTTTTAGCAGCATAAGCGCTTATAGGGTCAAAATCAGTAATGACAAGATCATATGCATCCTCTATAGACCGTACATCATTAAAAAATTGTATTGGATGAGAGTGTAGTATGGTTTTGATATAGCTAAGTTGACCTTTGTCATTCACAAAAGTAAATCCTTTTTTAATGTGAAATGGTTTTAAGTCATCTATATCGAAAAGATCTTTTTCTTCTTTACCGCTTAAGATAACATTGACTGAATGCCCTCTTTTTTTTAGAGCTTCTACAATGATTCTAGACCTACTAATATGACCGTTACCCGTTGCAGCTATTCCATATAAAATGTTCATCTATGAAATTAATTGACTTTGCTGTGGTTTAGGAGCCATTCATAAAGATACTCATTTTCATATGTTCTAGTCCATGAGTCATGATTAGCGTCTGGATAGAGAGTATATTTGATATTGCCCCCAATTTTTTCAATCGCACGAACCATCTTTTCTGATTCATCTGGAGGAACCACTTTGTCTTTTCCTCCATGAAATACCCAAATTGGAACATCTTTAATGCTATCAGGAATCTCAAGACCAGGAATCCCTCCACCGCAGATAGGAACAGCGGCCGCAAATAGATCTGGTCTTTCACTTAATAAGCTCCAAGTTCCATATCCTCCCATGCTTAATCCAGTGATATAGATTCTGTCTTTATCCACTTGATAGTTATCTATTACTGATTCAAGAAGTGCAATTAAATCCATTTGCATTGCTTGATCAGGCCATACATGATCAATGGGGCATTGTGGTGATACTGCAATAAAAGGAAAAGTATCTGTTTTCTCTGAAATTTTAGGTATACCATGAATCTTCACCAACTCCAAATTATTTCCCCTTTCTCCCATACCATGCAAGAAAAGAATCAGCGGCCATTCTTTTTCACGGTGTTCTTGATATCCATTAGGAAGGAAAAAAAGATGATCTAACCCATCGTCCACCTCAATTTTTATATTCGTACCTTCAGGATATTTATTTTCACACCCTTGGCTTGATAGAGAAATAATTAGGCAAAGAATAATTATAAAGTTATAATTTTTTATGCGTACCATCACAATACGGTGAATTTTTAGTAGCCTTGCAACCACACCAAGCAATATTACTTTCTTTTTCATTATGTATAACTATTGGTGAAAAATCAGTGCCTTTATGACTTCCATCACAGAATGGTTGATTGGTAGATTTACCACAAGCACACCAATAATATTTTTTCTTTTCCCCTTTTAGTACATAGGGAAATTTTTGTGCAGTTACAGCTTTACTCATTATTTTTCCCAACTTTTTTTAAAACATCTCTTAAAATAGTACTAGATGTATGGGTTGTATAGGAGAAGTAGATAATTTCAACATTATATTCACTAAAATCTTTTTCTATTTGAATCCATTCTTTGGTGTCTTTCCAGTCGTCGCCAACAAACATCCTATCAAACTTTAGATTATTCCATGCTTCCATTTTATTGTAGTTGGTTTGCGGAACGACTTCATCAACAAATTTAATTGACTCAACAATTTCCATCCTTTCTTCAAACGGAATAAAAGGTTTTTCTCCTTTTACTGACATTGTAAGTTCATCGGTGGTGATTCCGACAATAAGATAATCACATTCCAGTCTTGCTCTTTTTAATATGTTGAGGTGACCAATATGAAATAAATCAAAGACACCAGTTGTATAGCCAATTTTTTTCATGATACCGTAAAATACTTATTTCTTTTCTAATAAATAATCTATTATTCTTTTGCTCGCTCTTCCATCTAAAGACCCTGCTAATTTATTTGCATAATGTAATCGATTGTTGGAAAGAGCTTTAGGATTGAGCATCTGCTCTTTAACATTATTTTTTAGTGTTTCATATGAATCAGAACGAACAGCTATTTTAGAATATTCATTATAATCTCTGTCCATACGTTTTTTAAATCGGTAAGAAAAAATTCCTCTATAGGTCCAACGTAATTTTAGAAAATTACACCATATTACTGGCTTATCTAAGGCAGCAAATTCAATGATTGCTGATGAAGCATCACTCATGAGCAAATCAGCTGTTGCCATAAAAGGTACGAGAGAATAATCACTAACTTTTGCCAAATAAACATTGTCATATTGGGACCAATGTTCAAGTAGTTCGCGTTGTTTTTTGTATTTCTCTTTGCTTAAGGAGAAATAATGTGGCTTGATCATTATATTGAATTCTTGGAAATCTTCAGGAAAGTTTTTTGGAAATCTTTCAATACTGCTAGGATAAAAAGTAGGAGCATATACGATTGTTTTTTTTTCTGGATCTAGGTTTAGGTTTTTTAGGTCAAATCCAGCTATATCACCATTAAGAATTGGATCTAGTTTGCAAAAACCTACATTCACAAAATTATTATCAGGGTACATATTTCTAAGACGATTCCTCCTATATTCTCCCTCTACAAATCTTACAGTAGTTGGAGTATCTGACTTTGTGTAATAACTTGATTTTGGACCAACGCCATGACCAAGCTGAATAGATTTACTGACTTGATGAATTTGATCAAGGAAAGGAAATATATTTCCAAAAAATATCCAATCAGCTTTTTTGTTTTGATAGTATTCATTCGCCTGAGATTTATTTTGAATCCATATATGATTTAAATTCTCTAATTCGATGATATCTTCTATTATTTTATCAAATTTCCCATGATAAAATACAAATGTTGCATTGCCTTTATTTCGTCTTAAGAATTCATGATAAACGGGAAGGTATTGAGGTAAGTAATAGAGCTCTTGAACATCAAAAAGAATAGATATGTTTTTATTATGCATTATTTTGTCCTGATAAAGAAAAATATCTATCTAAGACCAATAATAAAATTAATTTCTCTTTTTTTATTTGATAAAATTTTCTTGGCATTAGAGACAAGATTGTATTTTTTAAGTAATAGAAAAATTTCACTTTGCGATATCGAAGATTATTTATTGTTTTCATAAATCTATTTCTTAATTCCAAATGAAGTATAGGTGCTTTTATTGGTAGTAGTTTCATGTCTAATGAAGCGATTTTTTTGAACAGCAATGCTGTTTTTATAAGGCCTATCATGGTAGAGGTGTAGGCAAGCTGATCTATTGCGAATTTGCTTAGATTGTATACCTATGTTATTAAGTCTATAGCCTAGTTCACAGTCTAATCCTCCGTATTCCATGCGTTCATCAAAGCCATTTACTTTTAAAATATCTTTGCGCCATGCAGAGGTATTGTTGCCATTAAAAGTGGACTTAGTAGGGGTTATTTTATCTAAGAGAGTGCTTAGTAGTTTGATTTTCAATATTTTAAAATAATTTTTAGATAACATTTGTCCATTTAAGAATAAGAAGCTTTTATTGAAACATTGTTGAGATATAATTTTATCTTCTGTTATAAGTTCGGAAACCGATGGATTCAGTGGAAAGTGTCCTCCAGATAAGAAATAACCTTCTTCTGCTAAGTTTAGATGCGCATCGATAAAGTATTGATTTGGGATACAGTCTCCATCTGTAAAGATAAGATAGTCACTTTGACTTGCTTGAATTGCTTTATTAAGTATGATACATTTTTGGAACCCATTATCTTCATGCCAGATATGGTTGATACGAAGATTAGTATTTTCTTTGAAGCGATCTACAACCTGTTTTGTTTCCTTGTTTGAACCATCATCAGCGATAATAATATCAAAATTTTTATATGTCTGACAGGTATATCCCGTTAAAACCTTTGTTAGAAAATGTGGCTTATTATATGTTGAAATAATAATTGAAGTTGATTGCATTTACTAAAATTATTTATCATCAATCTTATAACCTATTTTTTTTTAAATTAGATATAATTATGAATATAAAAGAATTAACAGTTGGGATTGAAGAAGAATATCAGGTTATTGATCCAAAAACAGGTGAACTGACATCATATATTGCTGAATTTTTAGAGCGAGATGCAATGCTTATTAAAGATAGCATGGTTCCTGAGTTTCTAAAATCGCAATTAGAGGTGACCAGTAAGGTTTGTAAAAATATTAAAGAGGCAAGAAGTGAAGTCATTCGTTTGAGACAACTTGCATCCAATTATGCGAAAGAAAATAATTGTAAGATTATTGCTGCTGGGACTCATCCTTATTCACATTGGAAAGATCAAGTTCTTACAGATAAAGAGCGTTATCATGGGCTTTATGATAGTATGCAATACGTAGCAAAAAGATTGCTGGTTTTTGGCATGCACGTGCATATAGGTATTCCAGATAAAGATCTTAGAATAGATGTAATGAATCAAATGAGATATTTTATTCCTCACATATTAAGCTTATCTAGTTCTTCTCCTTTTTGGCAAGGGCAAGATACAGGGTTTAAATCATATCGAGGTATTGTATTTGAAGATTTACCTAGAACAGGACCACCAGAAACATTTGATTCTTTCAAAGCATACGAAGAATTTGTACATCAATTAATAACAACAAAATCTATTGATAATCCTTCTAAAATTTGGTGGGATATGAGACCGCATCATAAATTTCCGACTTTAGAATTTAGAATGTGTGATTCAACAACAAAGGTAGATGAAGTGATAGCAATTGCTGCTTTAATTCAGGCTCTTGTTGCTACAATGATCCATAATCGTGAACGCAATATTAGCTGGAGAAATTACAGACAATCTCTTATTTCAGAAAATAAATGGAGAGCAATGCGACATGGTATTGATGGAAAAATAATTGATTTAGGTGCAGTAAAAGAAACAGATACAAAGACATTATTTCATGAATTGCTTGAGATAGTCAAGGATAGCGCAAAAGAATTGGGTACGGAAAAAGAGATTGAATATATTTATACAATGCTAGAAAATGGTACCAGCGCAGATCGACAATTAAAGATGTATGAAGAAACGCAAGATTTCAAAAAAGTAGTTGATATGCTAGCCAAAGAAACGCTTGAGAATTGCTAGAATATGAATCCGTCAAAGTCGAAATGTATCGTACTATTAAGCGGAGGACTAGATTCCACTACAGTTTTAGCTATTGCAAAAAAAGAATTTGAAATATTTGCATTATCTTTTGATTATGGACAAAGACATAAATTTGAACTTCAAGCTGCAGAGTTAATTGCGAGGAATAATTCCGTTCATACATTTCAAATGATGACTATAGACCTTAAACAATTTGGCCATTCAGCCTTAACAGATGATATTGCTGTTCCTAAAAATCAAGAGATTGGAGATGAAATTCCTATAACATATGTACCTGTTCGTAATACTATCTTTTTATCCTATGCATTGGCTTATGCAGAAGTGAATGATATTTATGATATTTTTATTGGGGTAAATGCATTGGATTATAGCGGATATCCAGATTGTAGACCTGAGTATATAAATGCATTTCAGAATATGGCAAACCTAGGTACAAAATTTACCCAAGGAGATAAAAAAATTACTATTCATACTCCTTTAATTGATATGACTAAATCAGAAATCATTTTAAAAGGAAGTGAGTTAGGAGTTTCTTATCAGGATACTCATTCTTGTTATGACCCTTCGAGCGAAGGATTAGCATGCGGAGAATGTGATGCTTGTAGTTTGAGAAAAAAAGGATTTAATATGTCTAACATTCCAGACCCAACATTGTATCAATGAGCTATAGTATTAAAGAGATATATTTTACTATCCAAGGAGAAGGATTTCAAACGGGGAAAGAAGCTGTTTTCTGTCGTTTCTCTGGGTGCAATTTATGGACAGGCAGAGAAGAAGATCGCAATAAAGCAACATGCACTTTCTGTGATACAGATTTTTTTGGGATTGATGGAGAGAATGGAGCAAAATATGCATCTTGCCATGATCTGATTAAAACAATTGAAAAGTGTTGGCCAAAAGAATTAGATGAAAAATTTGTAGTATTTACTGGTGGAGAACCTCTGCTTCAATTGGATCAAATATTAATTGATGAACTACATAAAAAAGGATTTAAAATAGCTATTGAAACAAATGGAACAATGATACCTCCAAAGAATATTGATTGGGTTTGTGTAAGTCCTAAAAAAAATGCAAAACTTGTTTTGTTAAAAGGAGATGAGTTAAAATTAGTTTATCCTCAACCAGATTTTCAGCCAGAGCAATTTGAAGAATTAGATTTTACTCATTTCTGTGTCCAACCTATGGATGGAAAAGATTTACAAAAAAATATCTTGGAATGTGTATCTTATTGTGTCGAAAATCCGATATGGCGATTAAGCTTACAAACACACAAAATAATAGGAATAAGATAATATGTTTGAATTAAAAAGAAGATATGAATTTCATGCTGCACGCAAATTAACACTGTTAGATCTAGATCATCCATGCTCTCAACTACATGGCCATACATTTTCTGTTATGGTGGAACTTGCTGGAGAGATAGACCCATCCAAAGGTTGGGTAATTGATTTTTTTGAAATTGATACAATTTATAAACAAGAAATACATAAATTATTAGATCATAAATATTTAAATGATATTGGCGAGCTTTCCAATCCTACCACAGAACATATTGCTGCATGGATTTGGAGAAAATTAAAACCGCAATTAACTGGATTAACTGGAGTGACTGTGAGTGAAGGTCCTAACTATTCATGTACATATAGAGGAGATTAATTATGGCAGAAGCACAAGGAAAAGAATTTACATTTGATAGCGAAGATCATATTAATCCTGATTTTCTTGAAACATTCCCTTTTGATAGTAAAAAGCAATATATCGTTACTAAAACTAGAGAATTCAGTGCAGTGTGCCCTTTTAGCGGGCTTCCAGATTTAGCAGATGTTATTATTGAATATTTTCCTGAAGGAGGAAAATGTGTAGAGTTGAAATCGTTAAAATACTATTTTGTTAGCTTTAGAAATGTCGGTATTTATCAAGAAGCAGCTACTAAGCGTATCTTTGACGATCTTAGTAAACTATTAAATACTTCTAAAATAAAAATCACTACTATTTACAATACAAGAGGCGGATTTGATACTACATGCATTGAAGGGTCGTTATAGATAATGAGAGCTTTTAATAATACTTTAGCAGCATGGGGTATAATTGGGATTATAGTATTTATTATAAATGATTATTTATATTATAGAACAAATACTGATCAAACTTTTTTAGAACATATTATTATTGGATGGTTAATATTTATATCAACCGCATTGACATTAATTTTATTTTATAAGGAGAAGAAAAAATGAGTTATGCTGAAAGATTATATAAAGCTATTACGCTTAATGTTGAATTCTACGAATCTGTTGAAGCTGATAAATCTTTAACAAGACAAGCGATGATGACTGTAGCTTTAGTTGCTATCGTACAAGGTTTTGTCGTAGCTGGAATTACTGCACCTATTGTATTGGCACAAGGAGTATTAGGAAGTATCATTAGGTGGTTTATATGGGCATTCTTTATTGCATTTGTTGGAACAAAAATATTGCCAGAACCTGAAACTGAATCTAATACGGGAGAGTTGTTACGTACCTTAGGTTTTGCTTATGCTCCAGGACTATTGATAGTATTTAAATTTGTTCCATTGATTGGATTCTTTATAGAACCTTTAGTGGTAATCTTACAACTAGCTGCTATGACAGTAGCCGTAAGACAGGCATTAGACTTTAGCTCTACTGTGCGAGCAGTAGGAGTGTGTATTGTGGCATTTATAGTAATGTTAATTGCATTAACTTTATTTATTCTATTTACATCTTTCTTTGTTGGAGTTGCTGAGAGCGCTATTGCACCAACCGCTCCATTGATGGGTGTATAGATTCTGCTTTAATTTGTCATGGAATATTTCTATAATTGAGGAAGTAATTGTAACGGGGATAAGGATTGATATGAAAAACAAAATTTTAATTTTATGTATTATGACTTTGATGGCTTGTGATAGTTCAACTACAATGGGCACATCTAATGCTGATAATAATTCTGATGGTACTGGAACTGGTGGCGGTTCAGGTGGAAATAATTCAGATCTTCCTATAGGATTTACAAAATTTATTGATGCATATACTGATGTATATGTTTCAGGAGACTATGTTGTCGTAGAGACAACAGGAGTACCAAATCATAATAGCCCTTATTGGGGAGCTGGTCATCCAAATTACGAGTCTCCTCATTCAGGAATGACCGTAAACCCAAATACTATTACTACCCAAAATTTTAAGTTTTATATTCCTTTAACACCTAATGCAGCTAGTTCTGTTTCTAGTACGCCATTAGGCTCTATTGGAGTGTCATTAAGTGGAGTGCCATTTTTTAATCAATATGCTGGACCAAATAATCAACCATTAGATAATGAAATAGCTACATTTGATAATTATTATGGTCACCCACAGCAATCAGGTACATATCATTATCATTGGGAGCCAACATATTTAACATTGGCAGATAATTCAATCTTAGTAGGATATTCGTTAGATGGATTTCCAGTATATGGCCCTACAAAACAAACAGATGGTCAATACCCAACAGATCTTGATGAACTCAATGGACATACTGCTGTTACAACAGAATATCCAGATGGTATTTATCACTATCATGCAACATCAACTGTACCTTATTTGATTGGTGGATTTAGAGGGCAGATAGGATCTTCTGGTGGCGGTGGTTACTACACAAACTAAGTTTTTACTAACTTTCCTTTATTGTATTGTTTTTATTTCTTGCTCTAACACAACTGTTGTCCAAGAATCTGATTTGATTAATGGATTAACTGTATCTCAATTTATCAGACAAGAACAATATACCGGATCTATTAATATCTATTATGAAGATGATGCTATTAAATCTATTAGAAAATATTCAAATGGTAAAAAACATGGAAAGCATGAAGGTTGGTGGCCAAATGGTAATAAGAAATACCTATATTATTTTAAACAAGACCAAAGCTTTGGAATGCACAAGCAATGGCATTCAAATGGAGAACTGTTTACATTGAAAAATTTTAAAACTGGATTGGAGCATGGAGAACAAAAATCTTGGGATCAAAATGGAGAATTAATGTATAAATATATTTACAATAATGGACGTAAATATGGAATACAAGGTTCTATCATTTGTAATGGTGGCAATGAGCTAGAGGCGTTGAATTGATAGTTCTTAAAGACTATGATGATAGTATGTTTGATTTTATTCTATCTTCAAATGCTCTCAATGAACCACATGTTGGTTTTTTAGATAAAGAAAAATTACAATCTCTATTGAATCAATCCAACTATTGCAAGGTTGCATTCTATAATAATGAACCAGCAGGTTTTTTACTGTGCTTACCAGAGAATATTGAATATGGAAGCTTAAATTATAAATGGGTTTCAGAAAGATGTTCTAATTTTATGTATATTGATCGAATCTCAGTATTAGAGAAATTTCAAAATGAAAAATTAGGAACAGCTTTGTATACTGATTTATTTTATTTTTCAAGAGAGAATAATTATGATATTATATTATGCGAAGTGAATATTATGCCTCCAAATCCAGGGTCAATAAGATTTCATAAAAAGTTTGATTTTGTTGAATGTGGTTCGCAATTTACGGAGGGCCGAACCAAGGAAGTTCAGTTCTTTTACAAGGAATGTAACAAATAATTTGAAAGGATTTTTATGAATAATTTTTGGCACGATTTATTGTTTCCTTTATTTTTCTTTATCGTATTTGTTGCAGCTCATATTGCACTATACATCATGATTTTTAAAGGAGATCAATCAAAGTGAATAAAAAACAAAAATTAGCAAAAAGAAAACAAAAGAAATCACGCCTTAGATTAAAAGCAAAACAGGCAGAGCTTTTAAAGAACAAAAAAGTTACTACGCCTAAAGTAGTAGAAAAAAAATCAAAACCTAAAAAGCCAGCAGCAAAAAAGCCAGCAGCGAAGAAAACAGCAGCGAAGAAAACAGCAGCTAAGAAGACTGATAAGGATACATAATAGGCGTAAATGAAAGGTTTAAATACCACTTTCGGGGTATTCATTGTTTGCCTTCAAGTTTTACTGAGACATAGAAAATATCTTTTTTTTACATTATTCTTTATTCTGTTTCCTTTATACATCATTATAAACCGACTATTTCTTTTTTTAGATCATATACTATTTTTTAATTTTGAAAAAGAAGAAATAAAAAATCCTATATTTATTATGGGATTCAATAGAAGTGGCACTACTTTCTTTCATCACTTACTGTCTAAGTCACAACAATTTACTACATCTACGACATGGGACTTTGTAATACCTTCCCTATCTTTAAAGAAAGTATTGTGGTTTATACGTCCTATTCTCTCTGTATTGAATCTTGATCAATTAGAAACAAAAGAAAAAGGGCATAAAGTAAGTCTAGATGATATAGAAGAGGATGAGATGCTACTATTTTTACATAAGCTTGATTCCAAATGGCTTTCAAACAATTTTATTCCATGGATGAAGTATGATACGAAGTTTAAATCGTTTACAAGTAATCTATATATTGATAGTACAAACAATGAAAAAAGAAATATGAGTTCAATGCATTTTGTTAAGCAGTTTTGGAAAAGACAAACTTTTGTGCATCATGGGAAGCAACTATTATCAAAATCTAATCCATTTGTTTTTCGCGTACAATCAATCATGAAAGTATTCCCTGATGCAAAAATTATATTTATCGTAAGAGATCCAATAGAAACAATTACATCTTATTTTTCGATGCAAGAAAGAATAAAATATGGAAATTTAATGACACAAGAAGAATTAACTCTTTATCGCAATGAAGCTTATAAAGAAATTATTGATTGGTATCAACAAACAGAAAACGCAAAGCAATTTCTAGATAAGAAAGATTTTATAGTATTAACATATAATGAAATAACTACAGATCTTTATAAATCAGTAGATAAATCTTTTCAATTTATTGGTCAAGATATGAACGAAGAATTTGACGCTCTTTTATCTGAAAAATCCTCTATAAAGCATAGTAAAAAACATCAAAATAGGACTATCGATGATTTTGGGTTTACTACAAAACAGGTAGAAAAAGATTTTGCTTTTGTTTATGAAGAATACTTTCGCTAATTTTTTGTCCTGATATGAAAAAAAATATTATTCTAATCCTCGCTTTGGTTGCAATTGGTATTATTGGTAGAATCATTCCTCATCCACCTAACTTTACTCCAATGATTGCTATTGCTCTATTATCTGCACATGCGTTTAAGAATAAATGGATTGCTATAGGACTTCCATTAATATCTTTCTGGGTAAGCGATTTAGTCATAAATAATTTTATTTATGCAGGTTATTATGAAAGTTTTAGAATCTTTTCTCCTGGATTGTTATGGGTATATGGATCAGTAGCATGTATTTCTATCATGGGAAGATTTGCTCTTAAAAAAACTAATCCTATCAAAATAGGGTTATCTAGTATAGCAGGATCAGTTATATTTTTTATACTAACTAATTTTGGAGTATGGGCAATGAGCATTATGTACGCTAAATCATTTGCTGGATTAATTCAGTGTTATACAGTAGCAATTCCATTTTTCGGTGGAACTCTTGCAGGAGCTTTGGTTTATTCAACAGTTCTATTTTCTAGCTATAGTTTAGTATTATCTAAAAGCACTTTATTGCATAAAGCACAAAATATTAGCTAAAAGCAGACAATTTAAATTTTTTAAATTTAATTGGCTTTCCACAAATAACTCATTATATTGCCTCGATTGATAATACTTATGGTATTATTATTATTTTAATTATTAACTAACAAAGAGAGAAATATGAGTGAAAGAGAAAAAGGTACTGTAAAGTTCTTTAATGAAAAAAAAGGTTATGGTTTTCTAACTAAAGAAGACGGAAATGACGTTTTTGTTCATTTTTCTAGCATCGAATCAGACAATGATTTTAAGACTCTTAAACAAGACCAAGCGGTTGAGTTTGAGGTAGAGTCCGATGATAGAGGAGACAAAGCAGTCAAAGTAACAGCAGTTTAGTAGTATATAGTTAGTTCGTAATTACATAATATATTTATTACAGCTTTAAGAGAAATGCCTCAGTAGCTCAATGGTAGAGCAGTGGCCTCTTAAGCCATTGGTTGAAGGTTCGAGTCCTTTCTGGGGTACATAATCGAATGAATCTGAAAAATAAAAATATAGTTATTACTGGTGGAGCCGATGGTATCGGCAAAGCACTAGCAAAACGATTTCTAAACGAATCCCCTAATTCTGTCCACCTGATTGACATTAATCCTAATGTTCTTCATGTGGCAGAATTAATGGGGGTTAACGCCTACATTGTAGACGTATCTAATCCAGAGCATATAAAATCAACTCTTAATGAGATCATTGATCAGGTTGGGAAGGTTGATTTGTTTTGTTCGAATGCAGGTATCCAACAATTTGGAACACTTAGCACAAGCGATGAAGCATGGCATGATACATGGCAGGTAAATGTGATGTCTCATATTTATGCTGCACGCGTACTTATTCCACACATGCTAGATCATAAAGATGGTTATTTTTTAATTACCGTTTCTGCAGCTGGACTTTTAAATATGCCTGGATCAATGGCGTATGCTACCACAAAGCATGCAGCGATAGGAATGGCAGAGAATCTATCTATTATGTATGGAGATAAAGGCATTAAAGTATCTGCACTATGTCCACAATTAGTTGAAACCAATATGGTTACATCTACAGGAGTTTTAGATAAAGATCATCCATTAATGAGAGATGGTTTATTAACTGCAGAACAAGTCGCTGATGATACAGTAGAGGGGATTGCAAAAGAAAACTTCTTAATTTTGCCGCATAAACAAATTTTACGATATATTCAGGTGAAGGCTCATGATTATGATGCTTGGCTTGCAGGGGTAAGAAAGTTAATTTTAAAATGAAAAATAGCATAGTAAAATGGCTAGTTTTTTTGAAATTTTTTTTCCCAGAGTTGAAAAGATCAACCAAAGTATTATTTGTATTACAATTGATTTTCTTT
>LWDU01033272.1_pt1 | contig 53158 bp, 47 predicted proteins | sample 727161 | NCBI WGS metagenome assembly LWDU01 (sample SAMN04566230, study PRJNA314399) | hydrothermal vent metagenome | isolation source: deep sea hydrothermal plume seawater | place: Mexico: Gulf of California, Guaymas Basin | collected 2004-07-11
TGACCCAAGGAGACACCGTGAACCTCACTTCAGCGGGTAACCGAATTAACGACTATACCGATGATCTGACAGAAACCATCACCTTCTCATTCGCGGGCCTCGACAAAGGGAAATACCGCCTGCAGCTCGTTGCCACAGATGACGAGGGCCTCTCTGGAGAGACCGTTAGCGGTGGTTATGACACGCTGCTTGGTTACGATGTCACGCCACCTGACTTTTCTGCGGTCACGGTAACAGTCAACGACGGGCCCGAGAATGGGGCTGCTGTCACCACACCGGTAACGGTACAACTCACCATATCCGATGTGACCGACCCGGAATCCGGTGTTTTCCAGATCCATACCGCGCTGGGAAATGCATCATTTGATGTCGATGGCGTATCAGGTGATCCCTATCCGGAAGCCGGCTTTAGCCGCACCTTCTTAGCCCCAGAAGCTGGCAGCTACAATCAATATTGGGTACGTGCAAGAGCCCAGAACAATGCCCAGCTATGGAGTGAATGGGAGAACCTGTACACCTACATCTATACGCTGCCACCCACCTACGATGGCGCAGCAGAAATCCAGACGCTGGATGTTGGCGATTACCTGACCCTGACGCTCGAATACACCAGCGTCTATGGTGATCTCGAAATCATCTGGTACAAGGATGGTGAAGTCATCGAAGGCCAGAGTGAAACCTCCTTGGAACTGGGTAGTGTCAGCACTAGCGCCACGGGCGTATACACGGCGACTATAACCAATCCAGCAGGAACCGTTACCAGCGAAACATTTACCATCACGGTGAATACGATCTTGGAAATAACCCAGCAACCGTCAAACAGCAGTATCGATGAGGGCGAGTCTTTCTCGGTTACCGTGGAGGCCGTGGGCACTGGTGAGCTGACCTATCAATGGAGCCTGCAAGACGTTGACATTGACGGCGCGACCAGCGCAACCTACGCAGTTACCGATGCGGTACGAGCCACCCACAACGGAAATTATAGAGTCGTTATTACCGACACAACGGGCGCAACGGTTACCAGTAATATCGGTAGAGTGGAAGTGGAAGCAATGGGCACTAGTGATTCCGACGGTGATGGTGTCACCAACAGCGCTGATAACTGCCCTGACCTAAGCAATGCTGCCCAGATTGACACTAATGGTGACGGTGAAGGTGACGCCTGTGACGATGATGACGATGGCGATGGCAGCTGGGATGACGAGGAAGCCACCAATGGCACTGACCCCCTTGATCCGGCTTCCTGCTTGGGCTGTTTCACCTGGGATATCGATGGCAGCAATCAAGTAGATGCCTTAGGCGATGGCTTACTGGTGATGCGCTATCTGTTTGACTTTGAAGGAACCCCGCTTACTGATGGTGCCCTATCTGAAGACTCGACTAAAACAGATCCTACAGAAATCCTGATTCATATCCAAAACCAGCAAATGCAGCTCGATATCGATGGTGATAACCAGCGCGATGCATTATCAGACGGCTTGTTATTGATCCGTTACCTGTTTGGATTCAAGGGCAATTCGCTGATTGATGGCGCCGTATCAGCGGGCGCCCCGCGCCATACTGCGGAACAGATCGAAGCCTACATTGCTGCCAGGATGCCGGCTAGCTGAGGGCCGCTGCAAGGCTGCTGACAGGAAGACAACTGGATAGAACTGCAAATGCCTGCAGTCTTATCCGGTCTGCTTAAATACCGGCCAGTAATCAACCAACTGTTCTTTCCTAAAGGGTAGCAGATCACCGAACTGCAGCATGACGTGTTCACTCTGGGTAGGCCTGAGGAACATGTAATCATCCACCTGCAGATCCACATTCAATGATGTGCTCACCGGACTCTGATTGGTACTCTGATACAGGGGTTCCGCCGTGCCGCTGGGGGATACCATATGCGCTTTCCAATAACCGCCGTAGATATAGTAGAGCCTGCGTCTATTCGGGTCCCATGCCTGCAGGGGCTGGGTGAACCAGGGGTCCCCCGGGATTTTCAATTTGTCATATCGCTTTAAGATAGGTGTCGCTATGAATATAGCGGGTAGATTGTCAGTCAGGTGGTAGGTATCGAAATCAGTCGGTTTGACCACACCCGAACCGGCTGACAGATCATTCATCACTGTGTCGCCGGGGTAAATACCAAGGGTGTGACTGCCAGCACCATTGAAGGTAAGGCCGTCTGGATCAATCCCGGCAAGTTTGACCTGCTCTATGAAACCCTTATAAATCGCGAGGACATTTTCCACCGCAGGATGTTTTAATGTTGCCTGCAGTCCAGTCAAATGCGGCTCATAGCCCATCAGACCGGCTAGTTCCAGATGCGCAGGATCAGCTCTTATGATGTCTAGCAACGAAGCAATGGCTAACGGTTCTGGTAATCCACCTCGGTGCAGGCCGACATCTATTTCAAAGCTAATCCGGATCCTGATTCCCAGACGATGGGCCAGTGCCTGATACTGAAGCAGTCGTTCACGACTATCGATCAACCACTGCACCTGGCTTTCGGGATCAAACCGCGTTTTCTGGACTTTCTGATAAAAAGTATCGACTGCGTTAACCGGTAAGGGCTTACCTAATAGGCAGTCTGCATTAGGGAAACTTTCTGCTATCGCATTTAGAAAAGGCTGGTGAAAAACCATCAAGGCATTGGTTGTTGCACGAGCCATCACATATTTAAGCAGTTCCACCGATGGCAGTGACTTAACCACCACTCGGTAGGTTTTGCCCGGCCCTACGGAACCTGCAATATTATCGATATTGGCGTCAACCCGATCCAGGTCCAGCAGCATGACTGGCCTGCCAGGTCCATCGAGCTTCAGCAGGTGATTCAACCCTGAGAAATAGGGATTGTGCGGCCCGCCTGCTACGTCGGGGCGCCACAATAAAGCAGACGTGCCCGTCACCAGTGCAAGACCAGCACCCCCCAGCAACAGTGACCTGCGCTTCATACTGGCTCTCCAAAAACCTTGCTGAGATGCGCATTCAACAGTCTACCCTGAGGATCCAGCTCTCTGCGTAGCGCTGCGAATTCATCAAAACGTGGATACAAACGGGATAGCTGCTCAGAGCCTAGCGAATGGATTTTACCCCAGTGAGGACGCCCCCCATACTTCCAGAAAATCGGTTCAATCAAGTCAAAATATGGCCGGTAATCCTCGCTGGCGACTCGATGGATGGAGATAGCAGCGTGGTCTTCATCGCCTGAGCTCATGCCCAGCATAGTGTCATCTCGACAAACGTATCGATACTCGAGCGGGAACACGACATCCACCGCCTTATCTATGATCAAAGCCAGGATCTCCTGCAGGCACTCAGCGCCCGCTGCCACAGGCACAGAATATTCCATTTCATTAAAACGGTTATTCCTGATGTTGGACAGGATTTTATACGAGGCATCCACCCTTTCGCTGGGGCCAATCTGCTCTGCCAGGGCGTTAATAAGAGGGCGCCGCAGGCTCGGTGGCACCAGCATAAAACCGCGCATGGCGGTATCGAATGCAGCTGCTTCTTCAGGTGAAGCCTCCGGGTTATTGATGGCTTCATCGGTCTCATCTGTCGCCAGGGCCATGGAATAGTCAGAATGGGTCAGCGGGAATAACTCAAAATGCCGGTGCGAAGACATGTGGGTATCAAAATTCTCCAGCAGCGTTGCGGTCTTTTCCACCCAGGTGGTCTGTTTTAACCGATAAGCTTCTCGATTCTGAATGGTCATGCGGCTGACCACCCCTAAACAGCCTAAACTGACACAGGCCGCAGCGAACAAGTCCGGCTGCGAAACTGCACTGAGATCGAGAGCACTGCCATCAAGCATTATCAGCCGCAAGCCGGTGATATAGCCTGACAGGCTCTTAAACTGAATTCCCGTACCATGCGTTGCCGTGGCAGTGGCGCCGGCCAGCGTCTGTCGGTCGATATCAGGAAGATTGAACAGGCCCTGTCCTAACGATTCAAGCAGGGGTCCCATGTCAGCCAGTCGGGTACCCGCAGCAAAGGTAGCTGAATGAGCAGCTTCATCATCACTCAATAACCCAGTGAGTTGATCGATAACGATTAAGTGCCCGTCGGTTGGCACCAGCGGTGAGAAAGAATGACCCGACCCGACTGGACGCAGCGGGCCCGAGGACGTTGCCATAAACTGTGCCAGCTGATTCTCGTTTGCAGGTGAAAACCTGCTCTGCGGATAAGAAACCTCGGCCCCGGACCAGTTCCGCCAGGATAACGATTTACCCTGCGCTAATGACATGGCCGGTGAAGTAGCGGCGTACAGGGCAGCCAGTGCCGTGCTTCCCAGAAAGGTCCTGCGGCTTATTTTGCTCACTTTACCTCCCCGGTCATGAAGCCAATTAAAGCTGAAAAATCTTCCTTTTCGCAGGCCATGCAATAGCCCAGTGGTGGCATGTAATTAAAGCCTTCAATAGTGTTCGCTAACAGAACTGAATTTCCCTTGAGCAACCTGGGTTGCCATTCCTCAAAGTGTCCCAGGCGCGGAGCGCCGCCATTACCACCAACATGACATAAAGCACAGTTTTGTCGCCATAATCGCAGCTGATTTTCAGACAAGGCCATCGGATGCCATTGCTCAACGTCGCTGGAACCAGCCATGGGCTGAGTTAAATCGCTGACATCTTCCTTACAGCCAGCCACAAAAACAACCAGCAGCAACAAAATGCTGGATACCCATACCCTGATCAACATTCTGTTAATACTCCTGTCTGAATTCGCACCCTGATAGGTTATGCATTTAAAACCAGCTTCATTGCGGTTAAAACAGCATAACCCTATCCAGGCTGAATCACCTAAATTAGTGAATCGCCTCGGTTTGACGAACATGGAGACCAGGGGCTCTGCTGGTCTTGAAACCAACCAGCCAGCCTAAGCGGAAATACCTGGATTAAAACTGCGGTTTCCCGCCCAAACCGGGTCATCTGCACCATGTTCATAACGCTGCATTTTTAAAAATAAGTCAGACTATGCCACGGCCACCTTCGCTCGGCCAAGATTTCATCAGGGCAACTGATTGGCCTGAATTACTTGCCAGAGCTTTCATCGCCAAGTAAGTTACCAGTGCAGGCCAACCTAAATGAGGTTACAGATGGTGCAATTACAGAAACTGGCAAAAACCGCCAGTGCAGAGGACATCAGGGACGCGCTGGACTTAGATGGCGCCTGTATCCTGGAAGATGTTATAAGCCACCCGGAGGTCGACCAGCTCATGGCTGAGCTCATGCCCTTTGTGGAACGTACCTCCTATGGCAAAGACACATTTACGGGAACCCTGACCCGGCGGACAGGCGCGCTGACCGCAAGGTCGGCCAGCTGCAGGCAACTTATTACTCATCCGGATATCCTGAAAGGGGCGAACGAATTTCTATTGCGGTTTGCCAAAAGAATTCAGCTGCACCTTACCCAGACTATCTATATTGATCCGAATCAGGGAGCCCAGCTACTGCATCGCGACCGCTATGCCTGGGATAAACACCTGCCTGCATCGGTCGAGCCGCAATTTAATACCATCTGGGCACTGACCGATTTTACTGCTGAAAATGGAGCCACCCGGGTTGTGCCGGGAAGCAATAAGTGGCCCTGGCAGCAGGAAGCCAACGCCGAGCAGATTTGTCAGGCTGAAATGACCCGGGGTTCTGTCCTGCTCTACTCCGGGAGCGTAATTCATTCCGGTGGTGAAAACCGCTCTGATACTGCCCGTATGGGCCTTAACATCACCTACTGCCTGGGCTGGTTGCGACAGGAAGAAAATCAGTATCTGTCCTGTCCCCCGGAAATAGCCAGGGCCCTGCCTAGAGACCTCCAGAAACTTCTTGGCTATACCCACGGTAACTACGCTCTGGGCTATTATTCAGATCCCTATGCCGAAGGTGAAATGGATGCTGGCATAAAACCGCCAGAGCACGCTGTCGGCTCCCGCACAAAGTCAGACATTGACACTTTCAATCCGTGAGCATAAACCCGACTAAATTCGATTATGGGAAAGCAAAATAATGTGCAGATTTCGGCCTAAAGATAAGCCACCTCACCTTTCCGGGACAGGCAGCAGATCCTTGCTTCTACTGGCCCTGATATATTTATCCTGCCTGGCGCAGGCAGCACCGGGCGAGAACCAGAATGCCCTTCTGATCCAGGCGGATTTCGCCGGCCTGGTTATGACTGGGGTTGCCTACAGTGTCAGCACGGAGCTGGATATCTATAACGTGCGCCCGCTCATTCCGCTATATGATATAGCCGCCGCTTCGGCGAGCCTTGAGTACAATGCCCAGACCTGGCCTGCTGGAACTGTGTTTGTTTCTGTAGTAGACCCTGGAGTTGGTACAGTCCGTAAGTCAGTAGTATTGAAAACAAAAACCGGCCTGTATTTTGTCAGCCCGGACAATGGTTCACTATCCGGGCCGGCTGAAGCCTATGGCATTGAAGCAGTCAGGGAGATTGATGAAGCCGTTAATCGCATCCCTGGTTCCGAATGGTCCCATACCTTCCATGGCAGGGATGTATACTCCTATACCGGGGCCAGGCTCGCGGCCGGTGTCATCAGCTTCGAGCAGGTCGGGCCTGAACTAGCCACTGAGGTGATCAGGCTGAAAGTAACCTCAGGTAGTTTCGATGATGGCGTTTTAACGGGCTACGTCGCCGGTGGTACAGGTCGCCTCGGCAATATCTTTTTCAATATCGACCGAGCCCTCTTTGCTCGGACGGATGCCAAATACGGCGATCAGTTTTCACTGGAAATCCATCATAACAATAAAGTGGTATGGCGTGGCAGCCTGCCTTATGTGCGTTCTTTTGGGTCGGTTGCTAAAGGCAGCAATCTTCTGTTCATGAACTCAAGTGGAGCCTTAAGCGTTGCCATCAACCAAGGCAGTTTTGCCAGCACCTATAACATTTCATCCGGAATCGACTGGACTGCGCGGCTGCAGCGAAAATGAGCGGCCAGATATATCGCGTGGGCGCATTGCTGGCCTGCTGGTTAGTCCTGATAAACGCGCCGCTCAGCTGGGCGGATCTACCTGCTGGGAAACACTTCGAGTCCACCGACACCTGGATTGAGTCGCGTGAAGTGAAAATTCCGGTGACCTTAGTGGTACCTGCGGACAGCAAGGCAAGTCCTTTCCCTCTGGTTATACTGCTGCATGGTCATGGCGGCACGCGCCATGAGGCGGGTGGCTACACGCGAGTGGCACAGGGCATCGCCAACCACGGTATCGCCTCCATTCGAATGGATTTTCCTGGCTGCGGCGACAGCCTGGAAGGCTTTGAAAACAATAACCTGACCAATATGATCGCAGATATCCAATCATCCAAGGCGCACGCCCTGAAAAGCCTGAATATTGACCAAAGCAGACTCGGTTTGCTGGGTTTCAGCATGGGCGGGCGCCTGGCGCTGACCTTGGGCACAACCAATCCTGACTACCGTGCCATCGGTTTGTGGGCACCCGATGCTGAAGCAGGAGAGGCAAATATTCGCGAATTCCTCGGCGGCTCAGACCGCTATGAGCAAATGCGAGCCATTGCTAGGACCCAGGGATTCGCTCCTTTTACAACTTTCTGGGGGCAGGACCAGAAGCTGGGCTATCAGTGGTTCACGGATATGGAAGCGTCTAAACCGGCCAGCTCAATCCTCCATTATCAGGGGGCGCTTTTTGTTCTTTACGGTGACCTGGACACGATTGTCAGGCCTGAAATATCCAGAGGCGTCATACATAAAGCGGTTAATGCAAAGCCTGCTATCGAGCACCAGGTAACCGGTGCTGACCATGGTCTTGGGCTTTTTAATGATGACACGGTACGATCAGACGAAGTAATTCAAAGTACCATCCAGTTTTTTGCTAAACATCTATAAAACAGCCCGCGACATCAAGCTCACGCAAAATCGGCCGTCATCAAGTGCTTGATGGCAACAAGGAAACACAGGTGGGGTTATAACGCTTATCCGGTTCTTGTCCAGGTTTACAGCTGCGTCCTGGCGTTAAAGTCACCCCACCAACGGGCTCAACCAAAAATCATCTAAGCCAGCAGCCCAAGGGCTTCACAGAGGTCAGCCTGCAGGCATCAGGCTTTCCAGATACAGCTCTATCTCCTGAGTCGTTCGCAGAGCATCTTCGGCGACTGCACCGGTTACCAGGGCATCATCACGAAAACCAAACAGGTATCGTATTAACAGCAGACCATCACTGAGTGCTTGAGCCTCGCCATTGTTGTCGATATCCAGCTGATCCGGTTCATCCTCAAAATAAGTTTCGATATCAGGGCCGGAAGTTCTCTGGCCTGCCGATGCGACTGCCCCACTCACTAATGACTGACCCGTAAAACCAAACAGATAACGGATCAGTAACAGTCCGTCCGACAGAGCCTCGGCCTTGGTATCCGCATCGGCATCCCAGGAAAAGCAATTCAAGCAACTAATGAGTGACAACGGATCAGTACCATCCAATAGCTCCTGCTGGTCACTGATACCGTCATTGTCATCATCGAGGTCCTGATTATTACCTGTAAGATCACCATCAGTATCAACCTGTTCGCTGGGGTCCAATGGCAGATCATCGAGATCATCTAAAACGCCATCATCATCGTCATCTGAATCACAGGCATCGCCATCAATATCGTCATCGGTATTAACCTGGTCAGTATTGGCAGTTAAAACACAGTTATCGCTGTTATCACCAACCAGATCACCATCCGTATCGGACGTTTCCAGAGGGTCTTCGGGAAACGCATCGTCTGCATCACTCACTCCATCACCATCGCTGTCGGCGGGTGCATTCTTCTCCGCATTGACGAGATCAATAAAGGTGCTCATATTGGCATATTGTGCTGAACTCGAAGGCAGTTGCACGCCACCACCATGGTTCAATCCTCGGGCATTTTCGAGGACGGTCTCGCCTTCTGCAGGATCTTCTTCAATGAATGTACTCAGCATCTCATAGTTTGTCTGCTGGGCATTGGTCTGTGTACTGGTCAGGTAGGTCAGACCGGTGGACTGTGCCTGACCGCCTACTATGTGGCAGGCAATACACTTCCCCTGGATGATGACCGAGATATTTTCGTTAAAGAAGGTTTGTGATTCAGGCAGATCGGCAGCGCCGGAGAAAACCGGGTAAACGACTATGAATATCAGCAGCAAAACATGCCTAAATAACGACCGTTCAGTCTCCAAGCTTCCATGTTCCATGCGTTCGTATTTCATGAATGACGTGATCTTATCCTGAATACTGTCAGCGCGCCCATCAGCAAAACCCGTTTCCCGAGTATCGCATTTTCTCTGCCTCGCCGCACTGCTGATAATAAGGTGCCTGCAGGGTATTCTCAATAGAGCATTGACTGACCTGACCGCGATGCCGCATCCTGTTAACGGTAACCCGCTGGATCACGGCACGTTAACCGCCAAGATTGCCGTAACAGGATAAATCCTGATCAATGGCAAAATAGGCGCAACCACAGTTCTCAAGCCATTCAAGCGCCTCCTGCCGGTCATAAAGCAGCGCAATTGAACTGATAGATCCGGCAACAACAGCTTGCTCGGTGCTGACGCTGACACTTAACAAACTATCGACCGGCCACCCCGTGTTTGGGTTAATCAAATGGCTGTATCGTTTTCCCTGCAAATCAAAATATCGCGCATAACCACCACTGGTAGCCAGCGCCATGTCCTTAAGATAAATGGTCGCAATAACTGAAGACTTCCGGGTCGGGTGTACAATCCCGACCGGCCAGGCGGCGCCTGCCAGTTGGGCACCGAAGGTGACTATGTCACCACCCAGGCTCACCAGTGCAGCGCTTATACCCGACGATCTGACTCGCATGGCTATAGCATCAGCGGCATATTCTTTTACCACACCACCAAAATCAATTTCCATGCCACGCTGGGGTAAAAAAAACTCGCTTTCTGAGAGACGAACCTTATCCCAGCCGACTAAGCGGGTAATCTCATTCAACTCAGCCTGCCCCGGCAGGGTCTGCCGGTCCTTATTCCATACCTTCCTCAGTACACCTGAGGTGATATCAAATAATCCCTGGCTCTGCTCATAACAGACGTCTGCATACTGCAACAGCGAAAACGTTTCCGGATCAATCGGGGTTGCTGACACACCGGCCGAGCGATTGATCAATGACGTCACACTGGTATCCAGGTAACGGGAATATTTCTGCTCGAAACGCCTTGCCTCACTGATACAGGCTGCCGCAGCATCCTGCGCGACAGCAGCACTACCAGCAAAAAGCCGTAACTCACAGGGGCAACCCATAGCCTGAAAAGACGTAGTATAAAGCTGCATCTACAGCCTGAAGTCGAAACCAAATGACAGCAGACTGAACCTCAGCAACCCCGGATGTTCCGCTCTGCTGGCATTCAGCGCATAACCGGCAGCGCTTAGGTAGCGCTCAAAGTTTACGCTGACTGACCAGTCTCTCTGGCTGAACCTGCCCTGCAGGCCAAAGGTGACAGCACCAAATCCGGACAGCCGGTAGTCACTGGATTGAAACACTGTCTCGGCTAAACCATAGTCGTCGCCACCAACATAGAAGTCCGCCTGATTCTGGCTGTAATAGCGAACACTGGGAATCAACTGAAACTGGTCAGTCAGGTTCTGATACCAGGCACTACGCAGGGTGTGCGAGCCGATCCCGAAGTCATCGTGGTAATAACGGTAATCCAGATGCAGGCTACTGTCAGAACGCTGCATGAATCGCCTGTAACGAAAATTAATCGCTGTTTCAAGTCGCTGCCGCGGTCTGATGTCCCGTAACTTGTAGGGGTCAGACAGGTAACCATTATGCTGGGTTACACTGAAACCAGACTGCAGCACCGAAGCACGATTCAGCACCTGGGTCCACGCCAGCGAAAATGAAGCGTTTCGCCTGGCCTGTTTCAGAGTGCGGCCAAAACTCAAGGCATCAGAAGGTTCTATTGAATCCGTGGAATAACTCAGGCCCACCGCCAAGGTTGATTGCCTGTTATTAAAATCCCATTCGCCGTTAACGGCCATGGCAGTTGCATTATAATCGTTTTCTTCTGAGCGGGTGAGACTGAGGCCCAGGCTGGCGGTATCAAAATAGCGCGTTACGCCGACACTCAGTTCATTTCGCGCTTCCTCAATAGTCGCGCCTGACATCACCAGTTGCGTGTTTGCGCCGACTACGGAGACCGTTCCCCAGGGAGAGGCCCCGCTCATAGACTCGTGCGATAGATCCAGGGCGAGGCCCCAGTCGCGACCTATAGGTGTAATGAGGTAAAATTGATTGATATTAATATCGTAACGCTGAACACTGCCTACCAGTACACTTTCTGGATTCTGATCTGATTCCCGATAGGCCGTGGTTTTAATACCTATTTCAACCTGATCTGGCACACTCGCAGAGAAGGCAGGCAATGCCAGTGCAGCACTGGTTAATGCCATCCAGGGAGAAGCCTTAGCCGCCTGCGCCATCAGTTAATTACAACCACAACCAGCCCCAGCAACTTCGCTGTCACCGGATGAGGCCTCATTGCTGAAGTAGACCTGGCTGTGTAGTTTTGCCTGCAACCGGTCTGGTTCGAGTTGCATCTCAGGACGAGCCAGCAGACCCCGCTGCCAGGGCTGTACGGTCTGACAGCTATACAGCAGCAGGATGATGATGACCAAAAGCAACGATTTATTCATATTAGTTCAATAAATCATTGATATAGCTTCGAATTATTTCCATATCACCCTTTTTGAAACCGGTGTGAATCTTAACTATTCTACCCTGCTGGTTAACAATGAATGCACTCGGCATACCCGTTAATTCGTATTCTGCGGCGACACGGCCTTCAGGGTCTGCCAGAACGGTGTAATTGACCTTATATTTTGCAAGAAAGCGCCTGGCTCGATGAGCTTCCTCATCGACATTGATGGCTACCACCTCAAACTTATCCGTATTCAGATCGGCCTGAAGTTGAACCAGCTGGGGAACCGAAATCTGGCAGGGGCCACACCAGGACGCCCAGAAGTCCAGATAAATCACTTTGCCCAGGTAGTCAGAGGATTTCCTAATTTCTGGGTGGTCAAATACCGGCAGGCTGAATCCGGGTGCGACAGCGCCTTCATTCAGAGCAAGGCAAAAATCCGGGCAAACTGCCAGAATAAACATGCAGAGTGATTTCTTTAATTGCATCATCAGCAATCCTATGACCTGATATTGGTCAGTGTAGTATGAATCTCCTTAACTTGCCTACTGTGACTATCTTGCATGAGTCTCAGCAAGTCTAAATATCAGGCAGGCAGAATCGACACCGACCTGGGAAACTACTCAAATCCTGGCTGAATTCAATAGTGTACTTGATGATATAAATCAGGGAATATTGATACCCTACAGTCCGGCCTAATCCAGGGGACTGTAATCAACTTTATCGAAACGGGGTTTCTCGTGGTCAGCAACAGGGCAATTCATCCAATGGATTCAATAAAGGTTCGGCAGCTGCGCTTTGACTATGAGCAGCTAGACCGCAGCGATCCTGTGTGGAGCCGAAGTTGTCCTGAATTTTCTATATTTATCAATGCGCTGGGCATCCATGTTCCTCATTTTGAACACTTCCTGGTCTATGTCATGCGGCAATACAGCCCTGGCCTTAAAGATGCAGAACTGTCAGAAAATGTCACCGCTATTATCGGCCAGGAAGCCCACCATGCCTTTAACTTCATTGCCTGGACCAAGAAACTCTCAAGCCATTATACTGGTCTGGAAGGCATTGATAAAAAATCAAAAAACTATTTTGAACGGATCAAAGCCAAGGGTGACAAGCAATTTCAGATCGGATTTACGGCTGGATATGAAACTTTTACCTTTCTCGGTGGCATGATTATCCTCAATCGCTATGAAGAGCTAATGGCCGATGCAGATGAAAACCTTCGAGCCCTATGGGTCTGGCACCAGGTCGAGGAAGTAGAGCACGGCGCCGTCGCCTTTGATTTTTACCAGGCTTTTTACGGCGAGCATGAATGGTATCGCCGCTATATGGTGATGTACGCGTTCCTCCACATAGCGCTGGAAACCTACCGCGCGTTCAGAATTATGCTGAAAACCAGCTGCTTCGGCGTCAGAAGGCGCATCCGGGCCTGGAAATTCTTCGTTTCCTTTGCCTGGGACCTATTCAGCGCATCGCTGCCCGTTTTTGCAAGGCACTACCATCCGCGCCAACATCCAATCTGTAACCACAGGCAGAACCCGATAGCGGTGGCGTGGCGTGAAATCCATGACAGTGGCCAGGATGTAACAACCCTAAGCCAGGAGACCATGCGCCGCCTGACTGTCTAAAGGTTATAGCCAGGCTAACAAGAACTAAAGATAATGAGCCTACTAACAAGCTATCCATAGCGAGCACATTAACAAGCTAAAGGTAACAACATGACCACACAAGAATACGACTTGGAAAAGTTAACCCAACGAGTGATAGCCCATGCCATGCTGGTGCTACTGATTGGCCTCATCGCCGGTATCTTGCTGATATTTTCACTTCTGGATGCGGTTACACTCTGGCCACTGCCAGCCTGGCAGGTAGACATACCCGGGAGTACCCGAGGCTGGCAGGCAGCGCACGTCGGCGGCATCCTCAATGGCGTCATGATTGCTTGCCTGGCCCTGCTTATGCGTTACCTCGATATGGCAGGAAAACGAGCATTCTGGACGGCCTGGGGCCTGCTTATTACAGGCTGGGCCAATACCATTTTTTACTGGGCGGGAAATTTTTCCTCAAACCGTGGCCTTTCCGTCTCAGAAACACCTTTTGGCCCAGGCGACCTGATGGGGGCAATCGCTTATATTGGCGGTGGCTCAGGTATGGCCTTTACGATTGTCGCCGTCAGTTTTATCGGTCTTGCTGCTTTCGATAAATCAGTCAGCAGTGAAGATTAATGGACACGCTACACTCCCGGTATTTTTTGATCGGCCCTGTCTGACCGCCTGGCGGGGAAATTAAGCGAATCTGTCAGCAGACGTAGGGCTGAGGCTCTGGCCATCAAATTCACCCCAGAAGTCAGCAAGTTTCTCTGGGTTTTCTCCTTCGGGCCTTCTTCTGTTATACCAGTAATCAGAGGCGTCGCCATCCAGGCAATGCACCGCGCTCTTTCTCCAGACCTCAAATCCTTCCATTACTCTAACGCTCGCTGGGATATACCGCAGGGTCAAGCCACATCGATTACGACTGGAGTCATTGGCATCCGAGCCATGCAGCAATAGATCCGAATGCAGAGATAGCTGCCCTGCCTGTAATACATTGATAAAGCGATCGGTATACTGATCAGGGTTTAACACCTGTCTTCCTAAAACCCGACTACCGTCCAGAGGCTGCATTTCATGGACCTGTGCCCCCGACAGGTGACTGCCGGGTACGAACTGCATGGCGGCGTTTTCAGCGTCAGCATCATCAATTGCCAACCAGGCAGTCACACTGTGACTAGGCGTCAGCGGCCAATACACAGCGTCCTGATGCAGCGGTACAACCTTGCTGTCGCCGGCGAGTTTAGCAAACAGATGTGAGCTCCAGCAGACTAACTCAGTTCCCAGGATATCCTCTATATAAGCTAATATCCTGGGCTCAACCACAAGATCATAGAGTCTCTGGCAGACTACATGATAATTATTGATGGAGTATGAATTACGTTGGTCTGCGGCCGTAACAACCTGCGTCACTAACTGTTCAATATAGTGTTGGAGCTCACTTGCTTCCGATTCGGTAAAGATACTTATGCCGGATAAATAGCCATTTTCATTGAATTGCTGCAGCTGATCACGACTTAACGTACGGCTATTTTCGATATTCACCGGTGAGAACTGAAAAACTCGATCTCCCAGGGTAATTGGTTCACGACTCATACATTGCTCTCAGGTCTGTTATCCCGGACATCTTAGCAAATGATTATGACCCAGCCACTGATTTCATGATCTGGAATAATATCCAATGATCATTGCCGGGATGACCGTGCCAGTTCTGGCTGAAACTGCTCAAATACTACGCCCCAGTTCAGCACCCGCGTGAATGGCACTCATAATACTGTTTCGACCACGCACATCACCGATCATATGAGCAGCTGGGCCATTACCCTGCAGCGACTGCCATAATAATCGATTCGGCTCGTTATAGCCTACGAAAACAACGGTTTGTGCGGCAATACTGCGCCGGCGATCTGTAAACAGGACACCGATGTCAACTTTATCGTCATCAATCTGTTGTAAGTAATGCCCCCCTATAAAATCAAAATTACCACCGTAAAGGCGCTCCCGTGCTGCCCCTGCGGTGACAAGTGGGTAAGGCAGACTCTCGCCAATCGCGTTATGTCTGGATACCAGCGTAACCGGCAATCCTTTCGCCAGCAGAACATCACACACTGATATTGCTTCAAAAGAGCCTGTATCGTCGAAAACAACCGCTGGGCCCCGCAACTGGGTAATCTCCCCAAACCCGAGCAGGTCCCAGGAAGAATAAACATGCGACTTGTCAAACCCCTGGATTGAGGATCCCGGCATTGCCAACTGCATGCCATCAGTTCTAGGCATTGTGCCTGTCGCCAGTATGACCTCGTCTGGCGCAATTTCTGCTATTAATTGTTCATCCACATAGCTGTTTAGGTGGACATCAACGCCGAGGCTTTCTATCTCAGCGCTTAACCAGTGCGCGATGCCACCAATATCTGCTCTCCCTGGGGCTGAAGCTGCCATCAGAACCTGACCGCCCAGGGACTTCATTGCCTCATGTAACGCAACCTCATGGCCTCTAAGCGCAGCTGTTCGAGCAAATTCCAGACCTGCTGGGCCACCACCGACCACCAGTAGCTTTTTACCGAGCCGGACACGATCATTCGGCTCAAAGCTGAGCACCTGTTCCCTGGCCGCAGCAGGATTAACCACACAGCGTATTCTGCCCTGGCTCATCAGTTGCCCTACGCAGCCCATATTAGAGCCGATACAGGGACGGATTTTATGTTCCTGCTGATTACGAGCCTTTTTAACCAGCTCAGGGTCTGCAATCAGCGCTCGGACCATGGATACCATGTCGGCTTCTCCGCGCTCGACAATCGCACTGGCGTGATCAAGGCTCATAATACGGCCAACCACCATCGCCGGTTTACTGATATTCGGGGTAATCACGTTGTTCGCCGCCATTTCCACACCCAGAGGATCATCTGCTGGCGCGATAAGCTTGTGAAAGCGCCAGTAGGCACCCATATGCAGGGAAACGTAATCCACAAGGGGGTCGATGGCGGCTGCAATCAGCGCATTATCCTCGGCAGCCAATCCCCCTGGCACATAATCTTCGTTAGGAATTCTGACACCAACTACAATATCATCGCCCACCGCTTGCCTGACCGCTGCAATGACTTCAAGTAGAAATCGCATGCGGCCGGCTAGATCACCACCATATTCATCGCTGCGCCTGTTCAGGGCGGGGGAAAGAAACTCGTGAATCAGATAACCACTGGACGCATGGATATCCACACCATCTAAGCCACAGTCACGAACCCGCATTGCCGCCGTTGCAAATCCAGCAACAACATCATCGATCTGTGTTTTGGTCATCTCCAGCGGCACCACCCGACCCATGGGGTTAGGGATGGCGCTGGCAGACCAGGTTTCAGCAGTCGCCCCGCCTGCTGCCCCCTGATGATAAAGCTGAATGAACAACTTCATGTCGAATGGCCTCATCCTGTCGGCAATTTCACTTAAAAAGGGTTTGCAACTATCTGAATACAACTCAATTCCGCTCGGCGCACTGGCGTGAATGCCGGTCGCCTGGAGCGTAGACATAGCGACACCCCCCCGGGCTCTAGCCTCGTGGTAAGCAATAAGATTCTCGCCGGTCAAGCCGGTGCCATGAGGCGAACGGACGATACGGTTCTTGAGGACACATTGACCCACTTTCAGGGGCTGAAACAGGTTCTCATAATTCGCCATCGATTTTTCCTAGCCTAGCCTTACCTGTTTATAACACGTTCCATTTCCAGAGTAATTTTGTTTTGATAGTCTTACCAAGCTCAAGGATGAAACATGGATATCAAAGGGAAGGTCGCAATTATTACCGGCGCTGCGTCAGGAATTGGCCAGGCAACTGCTTACGCGCTGGCAGATGCCGGTGTAAAAGCCATCGGCATGGCCGATATCGATGGCGACGGATTGTTTGTAACCGCTACAGGGGTACAGCAACGCGGCGCAGAATCATTTACGGACATTATCGATGTCAGCAGCAGTAAACAGCAAAGCGACTTCTTCGAAGCGGTCGAAACGCGTTTTGGCAGCATCAGCATCGTCCACAACAATGCTGGTACAATCTGTGGCGAACCTATCTGGCCAGAAACACCTCTGGACAGAATCGAAGCCGTCATCAAGGTTAACCTGCTGGGACTCACGATTGGCAACAGACTAGCAATTGATGCTCTTAACAGAAACGCCGGCGGGGTCATCATCAATACAGCCTCTACCGCGGCCCTGGGTCCTATGCCTGCAGACCCCATCTATTCCTCGACAAAATCGGCAGTTGTAAACCTGACCCAGGCTTCCGCCCAACTGGCAGCAAGCCACAACATTCGAGTCAATGCAATCTTACCGGGTATGGTTGATACGGCCTTTATTAACCGTACCGGTGATGGCAGTGCACCGGCTGCATGGCTGGATCCGGTGCTGGCAAATACCGTTTTGTTAACAGCTGAGCAGGTTGCTGATGCCGTTCTGACAATCATTGCGGATGACCAGCGATCGGGTGAATGCCTGGTCATAAACAACCCCAAAAGCAGCCTCGGTGCTCCCCTGGTCCACCGCCTGCGGAACCCAGCAGCATATTACCAGCACATAGTCGACAGCCTGAAATAAGCTACTGCCCTGTCAGTGAGCCGGAGGCTCGCCGGACAACATCAGGACATTGAAGGTTCTATGCTGTCACAGAGGCTACTGACGTGGATACGAGGAATGCTCCGGATCGCTACCTGATCTCTCACCACTTGTGAATTGAGTGCCTTAACAGAAATTCTGAATTGCAAGTGCAACAGACTAAATTCTGGTCTTGGAATAGAACTATATCTAGATATTTAATTGTTTTAAATCAATAAATTATTGATACATTTGAAAACAAAAAATGCGAACAAATATAATCCGGCCGCGCGGTGAAAAATCAGATAAAGCGCTTGCGGGATTCTCTCCCGCTTCATGATAGCCGTTCAGTCACCCGTGAATTCGGGTTTGCGTTTTTCCAGGAAAGAGGCCCGCTGCTCCTTCTGATCCTCGGGCGACTTACGCGCGAAAGACAAGCCAAAGATCTCATTTCTTAAGGCATGCTCAAATTCAAGGTCCTGGTTGAGCTGCAGAACCCTTTTGGCCGAACGAATGGCCATAGGCGGCAGACTGACCATCTGTTTCGCCAGATCCTGTGCGCAGTCCAACAATTGTTCACTACTAACCAGGCGATCCAATAAGGCCAGCCGATAGGCTTCGTCAGCATCAACGTCCCGACTGGTAAATACCAGGTCTGCTGCTCGACTGTAGCCAACAATACGCGGTAGGAAAAAAGACATACCACTATCCGGGGACAGTCCCCGTTCAGCAAAAACCGTCTTAAAGCGTGATGTCTCACAGCCAACCCTCAGATCGCAGGCCAGGGCTAGACTCATGCCCGCACCAGCAGCGACACCATTTACCGCAGCGACAGTGGGAATACCTATTTTATAGATATCAGTGGCGAGACGGCCAACCCAACCTATATCATCCAAGCGTTCATTCTGACTTAATTGGTCTGGCTTGCCAGCCGAGGCCGGCGTGAGATCTGCTCCTGAGCAAAAGCCTCGACCTTCACCGGTAAATATGGCAGCTCGAATGTCATCATTAATTTGAATTGCCGAACAGACTTCGTGCAGCTCTTCCCTTAAAACATCATTTAATGCATTGAGCTTCTCCGGACGCTGTAGTGTCACTCTTGCCACATGGTCGTTAGCCTTATATTCCAGCGTTTCATAAGACATCTTTTATCTCCGTTTATTAACACATGATCAAAGGGTCATGCCTTAGCCAGCCAGCCTTACTCAGACTCCATCGAGTCGCCTCTAAAAACTGCCCAATCAAGCCTGGGTAGCTGCATATTTCCTTAATTTCTCATCCAGATAGGCAATGGACGCTACCATTTCAAATCTGGGCACGGCCGCATGAGGCCCTGGATTGGCATGCAGGGTCTTGACCTTTGATCCCAGCAGGTTAAACAAGGAAAAACAAGCATCCCTGGGTACAATCTCATCATCCCACTGGACCAGAAAACGGACTGGACAGGTAACCTTAGGGGCCAGACGGACAAGGTCTTGCTGATTAGGGCCCCAGTCCCCCATCAGGCCAAACAGAGCCAGTCTGATCCGTTTATCAGTAGCCGTAACCGGTAACCCCATCATGGTTCCCATTGAAAGGCCCCACCATGCAGTTGCCCTGGCTCCCATCTTTGCTTCAACAAAGTCCAGGCAACCCATCCAATCCTTTATCACTGTTTCAGTGCCACCACCACCATGCCACAGACTGGCAAATTCGTTAACGCTCTGGCTACCGTCGCCCTGCACACGTTCCCCATGGCCCGGACCATCAATTGACATTGCCGCTATGCCACGCTGAGCCAGAAGTTCCACCATAGCTAACAGATAATCGACTTTTTTGTGAGTACCCCCACCATGGCCCAGAAGGACCAGAAAATCGGCGTTACCCTGCTTAGGTTGCCAGTAAACCCCTGGCACCGAATGGCCATCAACATTAACTGTAAAACCGCGCTCCAGCGCGTGTTCAATCTCACCGTCTTTATCATTCCAGGCCATGCTGCCCCCTCTTGCGTTGACTAAAAAAAGCCTTCTGGCTTATTCATAAAACCCAAAGCTAACATAGAAATCCTTTTCCAGTACAACCACCTGGCAGGTAAATAAATCGTGGCTAGCCTAACGGACAACTGAAAGGACACTCGCAACGAATCGGCTGGTTACCAGAATAGAGGATTCGATGTAGTATTATGCCAAGCGATAGGTAAGTGGTACCCAGTACGCGAGACTGCCTGTCGCTCCAGCTTGTATCATCCAGCTCATAGAAAGGAGACCATAAGTGACTGAATTTATCCGCACACCAGCGCAGAACTTTGAAACTCTCGCTGACTACCCCTTTGCAGAAAACTTTCACCAGTGGCAAGACCTGAAAATGCATTTTATCGACGAAGGTCCCAAGGATGGCCCGGTTATGCTTCTGCTACACGGCATGCCCACCTGGAGTTACCTGTATCGGGACATGATTCCCCTCCTGGTAGATGCCGGTTATCGTTGCATAGCTCCCGATCACATGGGTTTCGGGAAATCCGATAAGCCCACGGATATACATTGGTACACTATCGCTCGGCATACCGAGATTCTTACATCGCTGCTGACCCAGCTGGACCTGCGGCAGATAACCCTGGTGTGCCAGGACTGGGGAGGCCCTACCGGGCTTGCGCAGGCTGCGATGATGCCGGAGAGATTTACCAGGCTGGTTATCATGAACACCTGGTTGCATCATGAAGCGTACCAATATTCTGATGCCATACAAAGTTGGGTAAGAAACTGGCAGGACGGAGGCTTGTTTGCACGACAACAGCCCGACGTTGGATTACTCATGATCCTATCTGCAGGTCTTGCTGACCGGGATGTCATCATCCCGGCGTTGGTTAATGGCACTTTGCCGTCGCTAAGTACGCAAGCACAGACCATGCATGATGCCTTCCTGGCGCCTTTCCTGGGATTGCCTGATCAGGCCTACAATGGTTTAAGGCGATTCCCGCTTTCAATTCCCATCAATAGCCCTGACAATGGTAATGCGACTGCCCAGTCCCACCACTACAAGACCCTGCTCAATTGTAAACAACCCGTTCACTTTATATGGGGTTGTACTGATGATGTCTTTAATGAGCCGTGGGGCAGAAAATGGGCAGGCCAGATGCAGGCCAGCTTCGATCCCATTCCAGCAGCAGGTCACTTCCTGCAGAATACGCATGGAACCCAGGTGGCCGAACTTATCCTGAGCAGGGCCAAAGCGGGTTAACCTGAAGCAGCAGGCAGAAACAGCCAGCCCGCGGCAGATCATCACCAGCCATGACCTACGGCAATAGACATGCCCTCTATCCCTGTATAGACTTGCCGTCCGGTCCCACAAGTTAATGATCGCCCATGCTGGATTTGACAGCGGAACAGAAAAAAAAACGCAGGTCGCTAAAACCGTTAGCAGCACTTGTTCCTTTCGTCTTACCCTACAAAGGAACATTGGTGCTGGCCCTGATCGCGTTGTTAATCAGCTCTGCTGCGGTACTGGCCATGCCGTTAGCCGTCAGGGAAGTCATAGATAACGGCTTCTCGACAGATGATGCAACAAGAATTGATAGTTACTTTCTGGTGTTAATGGCGTTTACGCTTCTTATAGGTTTTTTTGGTGCAGCCAGGGCATATTTCGTCAATTGGTTAGGTGAACGCGTCGTCGCCGATCTGCGAGACCGCGTATTTCGACACGTGGTTGCAATGGACCCCACTTTCTTTGAAACCACAAAAATCGGCGAAGTGCTCTCCCGCCTTACCGCCGATACCACGCTGATTCAATCTATTTCCGGGGCAGGTTTATCCATTGTCCTGAGATCATCCATCCAGTTTATCGGTGCTCTGGCCCTTCTGGCTTATACAAACCTTAAACTTACCGCCATCCTGGTTATCCTGCTGCCTCTTGTGATTACGCCTATCCTGATGATCGGGCAGTGGGTCAGGCGCTTATCCCGATCATCACAGGACCGGGTAGCAGACGCCAGCGGTTACGCTGCCGAGATTCTCAATGCAGTTGAAACTGTACAGGAATTCACAGCCGAAGAACGGGAAAGCCAGCGCTTTGGAAAAGCTATTGAGACCAGCTTTGATACGGCTGTTCTGCGGATACGGGTTCGTGCCTTGATGACAATGGTAGCAACCACGGTATTATTCGGCACCTTCATATTTGTCATATGGATGGGCGCAACGGAGGTCCTCAGTGGCAGCTTATCAGGGGGCGAGCTTGGGCAGTTCGTTATCTATGCAATTCTTGTTGGTGCATCCGGTGCTGCCCTGAGTGAATTCTGGGGAGAACTGCAAAGAGCAGCCGGCGCCATGGAAAGAATAGTCGAGTTACTCCAGATGCAGCCAGCAATCCGACCCCCAGCTCAACCGTTAATCATCCCACCAGCACAAAGCAGGCAGATCCATTTTGACGACGTTACTTTCAGCTACCCATCCAGGCCCGGCAAAGCTGTCATCAAGCAGTTCTGCCTGAACATAAACCCAGGTGAACACATCGCGCTGGTCGGTGCCTCGGGTGCAGGTAAAAGCACGGTGTTTCATCTATTGCTGCGCTTTTACGATCCGAGTCGCGGCAAGATTCTAATAGACGATATCGACATTACCAGGGCAGATCCCAGGGACGTACGCCGTCTGATCGGCATCGTTTCCCAGGAAACAACCCTCTTCGGGTTGAGTGCAGCTGAAAATATTCGCTTTGGTCGACCTGACGCAACCCCTGATGAGATTATTAAAGCTGCGCAAGCTGCCCATGCCCACACCTTCATCAGTCAACTGACCGATGGCTACGATACCCATCTGGGTGAAAAAGGCACGCGCTTGTCCGGTGGCCAGAAACAGCGAATTGCCATCGCCCGAGCGGTACTTAAAGACCCACCTATTCTACTTCTTGACGAAGCAACCAGCTCTCTGGATGCTGATAGCGAACGACTGGTTCAAAAGGCCCTGGAACGGCTTCAGCAAGACCGAACCACAATGGTTATCGCCCACCGACTATCCACCATCGTCAAAGCGGATCGAATCGTGCTTTTGGAGGACGGTAGAATAATTGATATCGGCCACCATCAGGAACTGCTTGAACGTGAACCCCGCTATGCCCGCATGGTGCAGTTGCAATTTGCATCAAGCAGCCAGCAAGGCTCTGATTCGCCGTTATCCGGAGTTCACAACAGGCCTGCCAAATCGGTCGTTCCAAGTTCGTAATCAAGGCCCTGCGGGCAACCTCCCCGACCCGCTATCGATCTGTCATGAACTGACCTGGGTCCATAACCCTCGCTTGATCAAAACCTGCTTCAGTCTTGATGGGTAGTCGGTCATGATACCGTCCACGCCAACATCCAGCAGGTGATTCATCTGATCAACAGAATTGATGGTCCAAACGTGCGTCTGTATACCTCTGGCCTTCATGGCTCGCACAAATCTGAAATCCACTATGGGGATTTGCTTATGCCGAACCGGTACCTGGGCACAGCCTGCTGCTAATGAACCTGCTGGCAGGTAGAAACTTGCCAGGCGGGCCCGAAGCACTTCCCTGGGACCCATGGAGGTGCACACCCGGGGGAATTCCTGCCTGAATGCCGACAACCTGGCATCACTGAATGAGCCAACACAGATTCGATCCTGGCATCCTGATTTCCGCACCAGTTTTATAAACGGTAACAGGCTGTTGTCGGCCTTCAGATCAATGTTAAACCGGGTACTGGGGAAAGCGGAAAACAGCTCTTCGAGCCGAGGGATAGGCTCTGACCCCGCCACACGGGCCTGCCTGATGCTGGCATAGGGCTGCTGCGCGATCATACCCGTCCTGTCGGTAACACGGTCCAATTGATGGTCATGAAAAGCCAGAAGAACATCGTCATCGCTGCAGTGAACATCAGTTTCCAGATAGTCGAAGCCCTTTGAGACAGCCCCAGCAAAAGCTGGCATGGTATTCTCTGGGCCAGATTCATGATCACCGCGATGGGCAAATGCTAAAATGCCATCATGGTCCAGAAAAGCGTAACCCATAACCTAGTTCAGCCTAATCAAAAACGAGTATCGCTCGACCCGAGATCTTCCCATTGGTTAATGCATCGGTTGCAGCATTGATATCATCCAACTGGTAACGCTCGGTAACCATGACGTCCAGGTTCAACAGGCCCTGCTTGTACCAGTTCAGGTATTTCGGAAAATCCCTGTCGGGTGAACAGGATCCACCGATACTGCCAATAAACTTCTTCTCGTTCATTAGAATATCTCCGGCATTAAGCTCCACTGTGGTGGTAGGAACGCCAACCAGTACCGCAGTACCACCCGCCTTGCTACCAAAAAAACCGGTCCGTGCAGCCGGTACGATCTGCTCCATGGTGGACTTGACACCAATACAGTCAAATACAAAATCGGCGCCGGAAACGGGTTCTCTGGTCATGGAATGCTGGGCCTCACGCTGGGTCAGCGCTTTAATAGCAGTGACTGCATCAACCTGGGCTGCATTGATAACATGGGTTGCGCCAAACTGTTTTGCAAACTGCAGTTTCTGATCATCCAGGTCAACCGCAATAATAGGATGCGCCTCGCGCGTTTTAGCCGCTACCACTGCGGACAGACCGACACCGCCGACACCAAAGATAGCAACACTGTCTCCGGCTTTGACATCAGCTGTGTTTTCAACTGCTCCCGCCCCCGTCATCACGGCGCAACCGATAATGGCAGTGACTTCTCTGTCAATATCCGGTGCTACTTTAACCACATACTGCTCATCGGCGATGGTGTGGTCAGCCCAGGTGAATACATTATTAGATGCCGCCAGAGACCCATCCGGCAATTTGATTGTCGCCGCGTCTGCCAGGCGGCTAGCATGCGCTGAATCCCTGGGGACCCAGGTCACCAGCACTGTATCTCCCTCAGCCACGTGGTTCACCTGTTTTCCTGCTTTTAATACCACCCCCGTTGACTCGTGTCCCAGAACAACCGGCCCGGTTCGCTTACGGTGCATCTGGTGTAGCTGACTGTGACAGATACCACTGGCAAACTGCTTGATGACGACCTGATGCGGGCCTGGGTCTGGTAGCTGGAGGTCCATGACTTGTAATGGTCCTGGCTCTGAAGGTAGTACAACGACTCTTGAAGGTGTCGGCATTTTGATTCCTTAGGCAATATTCAGACCACCCTACCAGAACAGGCTGTAGTTAACATAGCTTTCGAGTGCATAAACCAGCCAGTAAACACGCTTACCACACAAACTACACCTGTTATGCTGCCGGCGCCTGGACCGGCCTTTGCTGAGCGGATCCATAGCTGACAGTCGAAGCTTGTACACGTTATAGTAACAACCGCATGCAAACCTTTTCTCACGGTGGTAAACATTGACAAACCGAACTCAAAAGCTGGATGACCGATCACTGGGTTGGTTAAGATATCTGCATCGGAAGGCTCATACTAGCGACAACTGGGATGCAGACGGCAGACCGCACCCGCATTGGGACAATATAACCGGCGAGCCCATGACCTCCTGGCATCGTTTCGACCTGGTCGACTCGAGCTATGCGGTGGCGCTTATGAGCGATCGCACACCGGCATGGCGGGAGGTTTATAGTGACATTCTCGAGGAATTAGTCACCCGGCACACGAGCTGGTGGTCAGCAGAAGACTGGATGACTCAATTCGGCAATGATCCCGCGCGAGCACGCTACCCCGTTCACTACCGCCCGCTGATACCCGAGAATCACTGGGGCAACTACAATGTACCCGGCTGGACAGCGAATGGTATCGAGCCTTATGGCATGCAGGCGGATCCTGTTAAAGCCGATGGCATGCTGTTCTATAAAGGTTTTTTCACTCTGCTTCTGGGGCTGCATCGATATGTTTCTGGGAATCAGAAATGGGATCAACCCTTTCTGATGATCAGAGACGGCGAAAATAGCTTTGAATGGAGCCATTCAAAAATAGCGGCCTATCTGGCAGAACAGTGGCACAACAGCCAGGCAGGCTGTCATTGTGAAAACACTAAAATCTGGCCTTACTGACTCAGTGCTGCCGGCCTCGGTCTGAGGCTATACGATAAGCTGTTTTCAACGCAGTTCCATAGCGCCTTTGATCAGTGGTGGGATTTTGCCAAAAGTAACTACATCCAATGGAATGACAACCAGGCCATGGGTATGGATCTGTATTATGACCCGATCATCGATGAACATGTCGGACGTGGCCCGCTGGGCCTCATCGCACCTACCTGGTATTTTGCGCCGCAACGACCAGAATTTGCCCGGGCAGGCTGGCAAGCCCTGGCACAGCGCAGTGGCATATTCAGTAACCAGCCGCTGGCTGGCCTGGATAACCCAGCCAATCTGGTGAATCTGCTCCAGCTGGCAGGTGAATTTGCAGACAGCGATCTAAAAAAATCGATCTGGGAGCAAGCTGAACACTATATTGAACCTTGCTGGGATAATCAGCGAGGTGAATTCACGCTGGCATTTAATCTCAACGAAGCACACCCCCGAGGACAGTGGAATGCCCGCAGCATGGCCGGATGGGTCTGTAATCAGGGTGACTGGTCGAAGTTATTCAATGAGCCAAACCTGGACAAGTTTTCAAGGCCAACGGTTACAGGCGTGGACTTCCCTAATTTTGCATTGAGCCAGGCGAACTGGAGTGAAGGGTCACTAAAACTGGCGGTTCAGGCCATGAACAAGAACCTTCAAGGTTCTATGACCAGCATGCGAATCAACAACCTGGGAGATCAGCCGAACTGGTCTGTCAGAGAGGCCAGCGGCCAAACCCGGAAGATCGCCGTTATCGATAGTCAACTGCAACTAACCTTGCCGGCGGACAATCAAACCGTGCGCATTCTGCCAGCCGCTTAGCATTTAGGCCAGACCACATTACCTTCATAACCTGATAATTCACGCCGATTCGTGGTTCTTGAAGCAGCTTCAGGGCTCAGCTGCCAGCGAGCATCGCGACGTCCGCTCGCGCTTCAAAGCCGAGCAGATCTTCAAGGCCCGTCATCGCCCTGAGCACTGTCAAATCCTGTCGTTGACGTCCTATAACCTGCATACCCAGGGGCATGCCGTCATCACTCAGAGCAATAGGGACTATACCGGCTGGGTTGCGCGTCATATTGATACCCATGGTAAAAGCAACCCAGTCAGCTGTTTCCTGACCATCAACAAAGCCGTCACCTGCAATTTTCGGCGCATGGCCTCTGGTAGCGGGTGTTAATATCAGCGGTGCAGATTCAAATGCCACCTCCAGTTCAAGGTTCAGAAGGTGGCACATATCAATAGCCCTGGCATAATCTGCAGCCGTAAACTTATCCAGGCCCATTTCAATCTGCGGGCGGAGATCTGCATCTATCTTCTGCCACTCAGGCGTGCCACGAAGGTGGCCCTGAGCACGGCCTCTGGCTGCAGTCCAGAATACCAGCCAGGATGGGAAAGGATTGGTGCTCCAGATGTTCTCCTTTTCAATAATTTCCACGCCAGCATCTGCGAGTTGGCCAATCACGTTTTCGCAGGCTTTCAATATCTCCCTGTCGACGCTGGTGATCCCCATGCTTGACGACCAGATGACGCTTTCCGGCAGGCGGCCATCAAGCTGCGGATACCAGGGATCCCTGGGTTTTGGAAGAGAAAATATATCCGAAGGGTCTTCACCAATACATTGATCCAGCACATAAGCTGCATCACGAATTCTGTTAGTCATGGGTCCTTTAACGGTCAACAGGCCACTGCCTGGCGGGTTTGCCCCGCCATTGGGAACCCTCCCCTGCGAGGTTTTTATACCGCTGAGCCCGCACAGGGCCGAGGGTATTCTGATCGATCCGCCACCATCACTGCCGGTCGCCAAGGGGATCATGCCGGATGCCAGTGCTGCAGATGAACCACCAGAAGAGCCTCCAGGGGTTCTGTTCAGGTCCCAGGGATTACAACTGGCGCCAAACGGGACGTTATCGGTTTTGCCCTTAAAGCCAAATTCTGGCGTGTTGGTCTTCCCCAGCACAACGCAGCCCGCTTGCCTGAGCCGGCCTACCAGCACAGAATCAAATGCTGCCGGCGCATCATGGACATGCATCTGAGAACCGAAAGTTGTTACAAATCCCTGGGCATCTTCCAAATCCTTGACTCCAATAGGAATACCCGCCAGCGGTAAATGCTCACCATTTGAAATTCTTGCATCGATATGCGCAGCCTCAGCCAGAGCGGCCGTCGAATTGTAAGCGCAGAAAGCATTAATCGAAGGGTTAAGTCTGTCGATATTGGCTAATGCAGCCTTCGTTAAATCAACGGCGGTCGTTTCCTGTTGCCGGACATCCTCAGCTAATGCCACTACGGTAAAGTCCCTGAAATCCACCCGTTCTCCCTCTCGTTAAGCTTGAGCCATCAGCCTATAACACCACTTATTGAGCTTGCAAGGCCTAGCTAAACGCGAGCAATCGAAACTTTTCAGGTAGATCACCGGTATCCATGAACAGCCGCTCCATAAAAAGGCTCATAGTGAGTAGACCCACTTGTTAGCAATGAGGAAATATTCCTTCTTAATCAAGGGGTCAGAGGGTATACTTGCCGCCGCTCATCCCACTCGTCTCAGTTCAACCGGAAAACACCTTGCCAGAAGAAACTAATATCAAGCACTTTCGTGACCTGAATCTACCCGATAGCCTCATCAAATCATTAGAAGATGTAGGCTATGAGGTGCCCACGCCGATTCAGGCAGAAGCCATTCCATTTCTGCTGGAAGGCCGAGATTTACTCGGTCATGCACCTACGGGTACCGGAAAAACGGCGGCATTTGCCTTACCCTTGCTGTCAAGAATCCAGCTCGATCAGCGGCAGGTTCAACTCATGGTGCTGACCCCGACCCGGGAACTGGCGATTCAAGTTGCCGAGGCACTTGCTAAATATGCCCGCCACATCCCTGGATTTAGGGTTCTTCCTATCTACGGTGGCCAGGAATATGGCGGCCAGATACGAGGGCTCAGAGGTGGCGTGCATGCTGTGGTAGGGACGCCGGGCCGAATTATGGATCACATGCGTAAGGGCACCTTGAAACTAGCTGCCCTGGATGCGCTGGTACTCGATGAAGCCGATGAAATGCTACGCATGGGCTTCATTGATGATGTTGAGTGGATTCTGGAACAGATGCCAGAGAAAAGGCAAATGGCGCTGTTCTCAGCCACAATGCCCAAAGAAGTGCAGAGAATCGCCCGAAAATTTCTTTCTGATCCTAAAGAAATCGCGATCAAGAACAAGACCGCCACGGCTTCCCTGATAAAACAACGCTACTGGTCAGTCAGTCACGGTTACAAAACTGATGCATTAACTCGAATTCTGGAAATTGAAGAATTCGATGCAATGTTAATCTTTGTAAGAACCAAAATCTCAACCGTCGAACTCGCCGAAAAACTGGCGGCCAGGGGCTATGCAGCAGCCCCTATCAATGGCGACATAGCGCAGAACCAGAGAGAAAAAGTCATTCAGCAATTCACCAGGGGATCACTTGATATCCTTGTAGCAACAGACGTGGCTGCCAGGGGGCTCGATGTCAGCCGCATCAGCCATGTCGTGAATTATGATATTCCCTATGACACTGAGGCCTACATTCATCGTATTGGCAGAACAGGCAGGGCCGGCCGTAAGGGTGATGCCATTTTGTTCGTGACCCCGCGTGAACGCCGCATGCTTGCAGCCATTGAGAAAGCGACTCGCCAGAAAATTGAAAAGCTAGAATTACCAACCACGGAAATGGTGAATAACAAACGTATAGCCGGCTTCAAGCAGAAAATAAGTGATGTACTAGCAGAGGGAAATCTCGATTTCCTGAAAGGCCTAATTGAACAGTATCAGCTAGAACATGACACGGCAGCCGTCGATGTTGCCGCAGCCCTGGCAAAACTGACTATGGGCGAGCAGTTCCTGCTTTCAAAAGACAAAGCAAAAAACACCCTGCCAAGGGAAAATACGGGTCTCGCCCGTAAACAAAACCAATCTCGCAATCGGGATCGTAGCAAGCAGAAACCCCGAAGGGGTCATAACAATGATACCCAGGTTCCAGAAGGTATGGAGCGCTATCGAATTGAAGTCGGTCATCAACATGAGGTCAAACCCAGCAATATTGTAGGTGCCCTGGCCAATGAATCAGGGCTCGATGGCGATCACATCGGCCATATTGATATTCATGATGACCACTGTTTTGTCGACCTGCCTGTTGGCATGTCCAGGCAGATGTTTCAGGAACTCAAGAAAGTCTGGGTATGTGGGCAGCGACTGAATATCAGCAGAGCTGAAGCAGATGGGGCGATGAAGACCCGGCCGGCATTTTCTAAAGCAAAACCAGCACGCTCAAAAAAGGTAAAACCGAAAAAAGCCCGTTTACGCAAGACAAGTAAGCGCAAAGCTAGTAAAGCTGCAGGACAGAAAAAGCAGGTTACATAAATCCAAGACCTGTCTTTAGCTTAAAGCCTGGGCAGACTTCAACGCACCTGAATCGAGCTATAGTCAGGCTATTGCGAGTCATTACAGGAACCGATTACAGTTTATCGGTGGCCTTATATCTGATATAAAGCAAACCACAAAGCGATGCGTTGCAAGGAATACCTATGAGTGAAGCGATTTCAGAAAATAACATCAATGACCGAGAGGTGGCCTCCTTCAAACGGCCCGGTGATAGTGAGGAACTCCTCCAGGGAGAAATCCCTGATCCAACACAGATGTTAATCGAAGACATCAATCCGGTGAGCGCACGGTTGTTCAGCGAAGATAAAATGTGGGGCTTTTTTGAACGCCTGCGGGCAGAAGACCCGATTCATTTTAATCAAACTGAACTTGCCGGAAGATACTGGTCGTTGACCCGCTATGAAGACATCAAAAAAGTAGATGCCGATCATGCTCGCTTTTCGTCAGCCAACGGTATCACTCTTGGTTTTCCGATTGACGCTGAACTCCCCGAGGGGGCGCTCAATGTCAGTATGTTCATCGCCATGGACCCTCCCACCCATGACCAACAGCGCATGACAGTGTCGCCGGTAGTGGCGCCCAGAAATCTGGCTAACATGGAACCCCTTATCCGCCAGCGAACAGGCAAGGTCCTGGATGCCCTGCCCGTCAACGAACCGTTCGACTGGGTAGAACGCGTCTCCATTGAACTTACCACGCAGATGCTGGCTACCCTGTTCGACTTTCCGTTCGAGCAAAGGCAAAAATTAACAAGGTGGTCAGATGTCGCCACGGCGGTCCCAGGATCAGGTATCGTGGATACCGAAGAACAACGCCGGGCAGAACTGATTGAATGCCTGGAGTATTTCACAGGCCTCTGGCAGGAACGAAAACGTAACCCCGGCGATGACCTGATCTCTATGCTTGCCCACGGCGAGGACACCAGGGACATGGAGCCTCTCGAATTCCTGGGCAATCTAATTCTCCTGATTGTCGGTGGAAACGATACAACTCGTAATTCAATGAGTGGCAGTGTCTACGCCCTGAATAAATTCCCAAGGGAATATGACAAACTGATAGCTGCACCCCAGTTGATTCCAAAAATGGTCGCGGAAGTTATTCGCTGGCAAACACCACTGGCTTATATGCGAAGAACGGCCACCGAGGATTGTCTGATTCAAGACAAAAAAATCCTTGCCGGAGATCAGATTCTCATGTGGTACGTATCAGGCAATCGTGATGACAGTGTGTTCGAACGACCCAATGAGCTGATTATTGACCGGCCGAATTCCAGATCTCACCTTTCCTTCGGCTTCGGTATCCATCGCTGTATGGGAAACCGCCTGGCAGAGATGCAGCTGCGTGTGCTGTGGGAGGAAATCCTGGTACGATTTGAGAAAATAGAGGTTCTTGAAGAACCAACAAGGACCTATTCTTCTTTTGTAAAAGGATATACTCGCCTGCCGGTAAGGCTAACAAAGAAAAAAACATAAATTCACACGGCCGAGTATTGGCAGTACGATTGACTCAAAGCTAATGGATTACAGAAACCAGCTGGGTTTACCTCGATCCCGGCTGATAGGTTTCAACAGCGCTGGCCTGTACGTCGGCAGAGTAATAAGCAACCGTCTTAAACTCACGGTTAATATAACGTTCAGCCTGATCAAAGAAATGCGGTGATTGTGGATCCCCGCTCTGACCGCCTGCGAGTAGGGTTTTTGCCTTTACTTTCTCGCCAAATTCCACCACCGCAACGAAACTGTTTCCGGAAGCCCCGTACAGCTTTTTAGTGCCGGGGAAATGTTTCGCACCAAAGGATGCCAGTGCGCCCCATCTTCCAGAGGCCATTGAGACCGGCAGGCTTGCTGCATCATCATCATGTGGCTGGTTGATAGCACCGGTAATACGCTGTAATCGATTAACCTCTCCCCAGGGTAACTGCCACTTCCCAAAATCTCTTACCAGATCAGATAGTACTTCTGAAAAGATAACCAGTCTTTCTTCTAAGGGTGACGATGTGCCGAAATAGTCAGTCAACTCAGCGCCTTTAAGCGCACTCGGATTCTGACCTACTTCACCATAATGAAAACCGTAAAAATGGGCTAGCGTCATGGCCATTGAATCCGAACTTGATTTCAGATCCCAATGCCGGAGTATTTCAATTGCTTTGGCCATTTCCGGATCTGAGCTTCCCTGTTGATCAAACGCAAGGATCAAGCCTGGTAGCAGTTTTTCGAAACCCGGCAAGTAAGGGTCATAGGCCAGATCCAGCAGCGTCTCCAGGCTCCAGTTGCTGCCGGCCTTTAATAATCGTGCCGCATGAATTGCTCTGAAATTTTCCGGGTCTGGCGCCATATAACTCGGATAATCCTGGCGTATCGGGCTGAACTCGCCTGCTGCGCTGAAAGGCGTTGAATTACAATTCTGAATCCAGCCGTTTTCCGGATTTAACAGGGTAATGCTTTCTGACACTTCATGTATTCCTGACCAGTCAGTCCTCGGATCGCTGCCATCGACAGGTTTGGAATAATCAAACTGAACGTCCCTGCGAGGAATAAAATTACCGTGGTAGTAAGCAATGTTGCCAGCAGCATCGGCAAAAACCGTATTATTGGATGAGTTCGTGCGGATATCCATCATCTCTCTGAACTGAGAGTGATTAGATAATTTAGTGCGAACAAAAGATTGCCTTAAGGCATTCACCGGATCCCAATTGATCTTAGTAGCGACCCAGCGCCCCTCCAGCCTGTGCGTAATTGGCCCGTGATGGCTATGATAGACAGGGAAGGTCCTGTCTAGTAAATCGTCACCGTCCTTGTACTTCAGGGTCACACTAGAAACCTGGATATCTCGTAGTTCATCACCATATCGATAAACCAGCTTGCCATCAATTTTCGACACGTCTTCGACAAATTCATCCATGAAATCGAGCCGCGTTGACGTGTGCATCCAACCCGTCTTTTCATTAAAGCCCTGATAGACGAAAAATTGTCCCCAGGTGACCGCTCCATAGGCGTTAAGGCCCTGTTCACTGACCACATGAACCTCACCCCTGAAATAGAAAGAGGTATGCGGATTAATCAAGAACAGAGGATGCCCTGATTCGGTCAAATCTCCAGAGATCGCAATCCCATTTGAGCCCCTCGGCTCGGCTAGGGCAGTTTCCCGGGTTTGCTCGAGGGTTGGCACCCCCCGATCCTGATTCTTGCCATAAAAAGCGGCTATCCCATCCAATGGGATCTGTTCAATATCGCCTCCAATCGAACCCTCGCTGAAAAACATGGGCATCCAGGGCTCAAACCGTTTCAGTAATCTGGGTTGTACTTCCGGGTTTGCTGCCAGATAGTAATTCAAGCCATCTGCGTAAGCATCACACAAATCCTGCAACCAGCGTGGCGCATCATCATAAGCCTGCTGGGCTTCTTCAAGGGACATGTAAAGACGCGCCCGCAGGTCGCTGTACAGGGCAGATTCACCTTCCACTTCAGCCAGTCGCCCCATGGCCCAGATATAATTCTGTTCAACTCGATTAAAGTCATCCTCGGCCTGGGCGTATAACAATCCGAACACAGCATCAGCATCGGTCTTGCCATAGATGTGCGGCACACCAAATTGATCACGTATGATGGTTACCTGCTCGGCCCTCAGGGCCAATCGCTTGAGTTCTGATTCCAACTCAGAATTGTTACCTTGCTCCTCGCAGCCAGCCAGTCCAAACACAAGGATAAATGCTGATAACCACCGAATATGAAAATTGTCCAGATGTTTCATTTTAGTAAGAATCCTGATGTTGATGTGCGTCTATGCTATAGCTTGGCATACCTGACCAGGTCTGTCAGCGAGTCCGCAGATGCGCTGGTAATTCTACCCATTGTCCCATCGCTCCGACATTGTCCGGTAAAACCGTCAGCTTGTCTGCAAAGTCATCGCTTCGGAAGTTCTCCAGGAAATTGGCTATCGCCTTGGCCCACCACATCCGCTTACGCAGATCTTCTGCTTCAAGATCCATCTCTGTTACGCCCTCGCTGCCGAGTTCAACTCGCGCTCCACCTTCATTTTCAAAGGCAGCCGAACGCCAGATTGCCCCTCCCATTCCCACATAATAAACGAATAATACCGTGCTCATGATCGCGTATTCCCGCTCGAATTGAGCAAAAGAATAATCAACATAGCGTTGGGTCTTGGACATAAACAGGTCATAGAACCGCTTTTGAACGATGCGTCGGTTCTCGGCTTGGTAAACTTCCGGCAACACAGTTCCGCTGCTCATCAGATAAGCCAGATCAGACGGAACTGGCCCCTGAAACAGCAACTGGAAATCAATGGTAATCCAGCCTTCGGGATAAGCGGGACTCTTCTCGCACAGGAACAGATTGTCGCCTCTTAAATCACCATGAGATAAAGTACAGGTGCCGCCATTTTCGGGTTTAATGGCATCAAAGAACGCTTCCAATTTATTGGTGAACAGTTCTGCTGCGTTTACGCCCAGAATCTGGTCCCAAGCGCAGCCATTGACCAGCGACGATTCGGGCATGCTGACTACCTTGTCAAACAGCTTTGCACCCCCTGGCATGACCTCCCGGTAAACGGCTAAATTTGCATCCGAACACCAGTGCTCTATCCCAGCAGCCTGCAAATCCACCAACCGACTGCCCTCATTACATCCTTCCCAGGCGATGGCTGCATCGACCAACCCGGGGATCAGGTCCAACACCTCATCCAGATTCAATTCCTGCTCATGTACCTTCTGCTGTGCAAAGCCGCTGACATCCTCCATTATCAGTCCCCAGCGGTTCTCGCTGGAATCATAATCCGCCAGGAAAACCCTCGGCCGAGGAAAGAAGGCATCTTCTGCCATCATATAGCCCTTAATATCCTTCACAAACATGTCGCTGATAGCTTCACTGGGCAGCATTTCAAAATCGGGCCAGGCTTTGGCAACAAAGGCATCACAACAGTCAGTCGGTTCCGCAAAAGTTACTTTCATTTTCTTAATATCTGAAAAATACCCGGCAGTCATACCAACACCGCTCTCAACCACAGAGACAATGGAATTACTATCTTCTATCAATCCCTGACTCCTGAGAATGCCAGTCAGATACTCGGCATCAATCTCGCCAAGGTTACGGGGTAATTTCATGCCAGCTGGAATCGTTTTCACCTGAATCCTCAATGTCTATATAATGTTGATAACAAGCAACCACTGTATAGTTTATTAGATGCTTTTGACAGCCATACAGTCTAGCCATAAACAATCTCCGCCATACAGTCTAGCCGTAAACAATCTCTGCTATACAGCCTATCCACCAACAATCTCTGCCATACAGCCTATCCCGCAATAAACTCCGCTAAATAAGCTGACCCAAGCGCAAATTCAGCTGAGCGGCTACCTAAAGCCAGTAGATGCCGCAAAGTATTCCAGAGAGTGCATTAAGCGTTATCTAGCAGCTGTAATTTGGATTTAAAGCAATTAACTACTGATACCTGGCATCGGTATAGCCCTGCTCAAGATGCCTGTCAGGTTCGAACCTTGGCTGTCGTCCGAACTTGGATTACCATAGGCTTGATGGGTCACCGCCCTATCCTGTAACCAAATTTCACTCCAACGCAAGGGACGCTCATGAATATCGGTCTTTTTGGCATCAATATGAATTTTCTGGCCTATCCTGATTGGGCAAAAACAGTCGCCCAACATGCTGAAGCAAATGGTTTTGAGTCTCTGTGGACGGGAGAACATGTGGTGCTACCCGATCCGCAACAGGCACCATCACCTGCCCCGCCGCAGACACCCATGACCCACCCATCAACCGCATTGGCCTACCTGGCGGCGGTGACCAGCACCATAAAAATCGCAACTGGCATCACGCTTATAGCGCAACGAAACCCGGTAGTCCTGGCTAAAGAAATGGCTTCTCTTGATGTCCTCAGCGGTGGTCGCCTGCTGCTTGGCATTGGTGCCGGCTACCTGCACCAGGAATTTTCAGCCCTGGGCGTTGATTTTGCGTCAAGGGGGGCGAGAACGGATGAATACATCGATGCAATGAGGGCGCTCTGGACTCAGCAGAAACCGAGCTTCCAGGGGAAGCACGTTAATTTCAGCCAGATCGATGCCCAGCCACGCCCGGTTCAGAGCGGCGGGCCACCCATTATTGTAGGTGGTGCCAGCCCAGCTGCCTTACGCAGGGCGATCACCCGGGGGCAAGGCTGGTACGGATTCGCCATGTCAGTAGATGCTGCAAAGAAAGCTTGTGCAGCCATTGAACTGGTGAGTTCCCGGTTTGAACGACCGGCCCGGCTTGGCAAGTTAGAGCTCAGCATTACGCCACCTAAACCACCAACAAAGACAATGGCAGAAGATTACGCTGCCATTGGAATCTCCCGCCTGATACCCATGCTGGGTTTCTATAAAGAGGCTAATATCCTTGAATCACTCGATAATCTAGCGACTGAACTGTTGTAAACCTGGACCCACGGCAGCCACTATCTGTTGGCTAGCTGCCAGCGATCTGGCTATCTTAGCGATGGACTGGATCAACTCGCTAACTGGTCAAATTCCTGTAGGATTTTTTCGCCTGAGGCATGCTCCAGAATGGCAGATTTTAGACTATCATATTGACTTCTAGCTGCGATGCCGGGCTGTTCCTGCGTTGCCCATACGACCAGGCCTTGCCAAAAGCGATCAATCAATTCGGCTCCGGGCACGCTACCACCGTCAAGCTTCTTGATACTCAACTCCCTGAACTCGCCTAAATAGAGGCGCAGGGATTCAACGTGAATTTCTTCGTCCTCTCTGATACGACCCACGAGTTCTGCCGCATCCTCCGCCATCTCACGGTGATCAACGAACAATGATTGATTACGAAAAGTCTTTTGGGTCGCGTCGAAACCAATCTCCGCTCTGAATTCGATCATCAGTAAATTCATCAGAAAACTCAGCATGCCCTCATATTGCTGAGCGATCTCTGGCATCAGCCGGGTGCCCGCCTCAGGTCTAGCAATGGCTTCTGGCGGTTCTACATCCGGATAAGCCTGCTCACCGAAAACGATATCTCTAGCAACAAACCACATCACATCGTGACCACCGATTCCTTTATCAGGTTCACCACCCTCATCAATGCCATGGATGGCAAGTAGCCCTTTATTCAGGTGACCCAGGGCCATTTCGCTGATATCTTCTACAATGATTTCCTGTAGGTCTGGAAACGTCATTTCCGCCAGGACGCGACCACGACCTTCAATTTTCCCAGTGATAGTCAGGCTGTTCCAGAATGGCCTGGTGATACCCTCTCGAATCAAAAAAGCTGATTGTTTTAGATTGGGCATGCGAGCACCACTTAATAAAGAGGCGTCTGCATCAAAAAGCTCACCGCCTCTGGACTCAAGCGCCCTGGTCCACGCTTGTATTGCTTTTCTTCTCCCCAAAGAGCGAGGCGATATATAGGTTCCTTGGGTATCAAAGCCACCATGCATGCGCACGCCTTGAACCTGGTGCATACGCTCGTAAGAATGTTCTGTGTAGAGTTCTGATTCAGAAAAATTCAACTTGTCCAAATGGGTTTCCTTTCCAGCACTGAATGAATAAAGCCTACTCTACCCTTTAGCCTGCCTTTTTCAAAGGTTGTTGCAACCCAGCAACCAAGAATTTCGGGCAACAGCAATTGACAGTTTTCTGACAAATGAAGACAATGCTGTTTGTTCTCGGTGTGCCAGCGGTGAACAACGGCCGAGCAAACCTCCAGACCGTTGACCTAGCGGATAAGTCAGAGCCTTGAGCACGTCAGTAATTACCAGATAGGAAATTCCAATGACTGATCTAAAGGGCAAAGTAGCCGTTGTTACCGGCGCAAGTAAGGGTATCGGCAAAGGTATTGCAGAAGGACTGGGTGAAGCGGGATGTACAGTCTACTTTACCGGCAGAAGTACCAGCCAACAGACGCCACCGGCACCAATGACTATTCAGGCAACTGCTGCATCAGTGGCATCGTTTGGCGGCAAAGCCATTCCCGTGGCCCTGGATCACAACAATGACGATGAAGTCAGAGAACTGTTCCAGCGAGTAGAAAGGGAACAGGGCCGACTTGATATACTAGTCAACAATGTCTATCAGATCCCCAGTCCACCGGCCATGGGAAAAGGCTTCTGGGAACACCCTATTTCTGTGTGGGACGATCAGTGTGGGGTAGGTCTGCGAGGCTATTACACTGCGTCAGTACTGGGCGCGCCCATGATGGTCAAACAAAAAAGCGGTTTAATCGTTAATATTTCCTCACGAGGCGGTAGAGGCTATGTGTTCAGTGCCAGCTATGGTGTCGGCAAGGCTGGAGTTGACCGCATGGCCCAGGACTTTGCTATTGAATTACAGAACCATCAAGTCACTGCAATCTCCCTGTCTCCCTCAAAAGTCAAAACTGAGTTCATCCTGGACATGGTCGCCCAGGGTAAAATGGAACTGGATACAGCCCATGCCCAGTCGGTTCGCTTATCCGGCCGAGTAATAGCAGCATTGGCAGCCGACTCCAGTATATTCAACAAAAGCGGGGGTATTTACACTGTCAGCGAAATTGCCGAAGAATACGGCGTCATCGACCCGGATTAGGCGACATAAACAGGTGGTGTACAACAAATTGGCTGAATGCGCCTGCGATTACCGTGACTAGGCTGTGGACTGTGCAGGAATAACACGCGAAAAATAGACAAAAGCAAAGCCCAGGCCGATAAACCCAATCAATGCAGTCAGATAGCTAAATTGGATAAAGAAAGCCAGTATACTGTCTCCCTGGTATACGAAAGTCTGATACAGCATCACTAATATACTACCCACATAACCCATGGCATCAGCAATATAAATCAGGAACCCTGCGTTGCTTTTATATCTCAAACACGCAATTAACCTTTCAAACAACATGCTTCCTACCGGGATATAGGCAATATAAGCACCCAGTCCCACTAATACGATCCACCAGAAAGGATCATCCAGGATTGCTGCCTGATAAAAGTATGTACTGCTAGCCAGTAACAACATGGAGGCTGCCATAATAGCTATCACGATCTGCACTGCCTTCAGATTATTTCTGATCAGGATAAAGGAGGCCATAATAAGCAGCGATAGTACGGCTACCCAGAGTTCGGTTTCAGCAAATATCCGGAAATTTCCTGATAAGCCGATTTCATTAAATATATCAGCAGCAAAATTATCCCGATAATCCCTGAAGGCGGTCAGAAAGAAATACATGACGACAATCGCCAGCAGGCCCGGCCAGGCGCCATACAACAGGCGTCTGCGATCCTCTGATGTCATCGCCTCCCTGACATGGCGGGCTCGGATATCGTCAGGTGTGGGAGCTGGCACCTGGTTTAACCACCAGACAGATAGAAACAGTGGCAATAGAAATAGCGCGCCGGTTACAAATGGCATCCAGTACTGCGACACAGCAAACTCCAGCATAATGTACTTGCCAACTGCTTTGGTGACCCCGGAAGCCAGGATAAAACTGGAACTGAGAATAGCGGCCAATAACTCCGTAGTTCTACGCCCCTCTAAATAAGAGAACACCAGCCCCCAGATCATGCCAAGCGGTAGGCCATTAAAAAAAAGCAGCACAAAATTGTACGGCGGTGGCACCAGGGCAAAACCCAGCAGGGCTAATTCCGCAACCAGTACCAGAGCAATAATCATCCAGGGTCTATGGGCAGCAGTTAATTCGGAAATGACCTTAATACCAATGAACTTGGACGATGCATAACCTATAAGCTGCGCAAGAACCAACACCACCTTATAACTGATTGCAAAGTCCTGCACATCATCAAAAATACCCACGGCGAAGGGTTTCCTGAACGCATACATACAAAAATACACTAGAAAAGCAGATGTCGACGCGGACAATATGAAGCGCAGGCTGGATCCAGATGCTGATTGCCATCTCGATTCAGGTCGCATCATCAAGCTGCCCATCAGCATCAGTGCCGGTTATTGAATTAAGGAGATGCGCATCAAAGAAATGCAACAGGTCTCTATTCAAGCTCACTCTGATCCTGTCTCGGGAAACTGATCCGGACAGACCAAACCATTTTGCCAATCGGGAAAACTGAGGCGCATCTGAAAAATCGAAATGCCGGGTACCGGGGAATAGTTCTATTAAGCCATTCTCTGAATGCCTCATCAGTTTATCAAGCAAGCGGTAATTCAGCGGTTCCCCCTTCCATTGCCCCTGACCGATATATAGAAACGGCGTAACCAGGCCTTCATTGACTATATGCTTTGGCAACGGCAGCAGCCAACCATCAAACGCTGCTGCTGCTGCAATTCGACAATCCGATGCTGCCAGCGTGATACTGGTAGCACCCCCATAAGAATGGCCGAAGACACCCGCCTGATTAGTCTGTACATTCTTCCACAGCGGATCGCCGCAGGCCATCCTGCGGGTTATTTCATCTAAAATGAAGGAAAGATCTGCCGTTCTTGTCGCGAGCTGAGGCGTTCTAAAAGCTCGGAATTCTTCCTTCGTTTGCTGAGCTGGCGCGGCTGATCGATAATCCGCAACCGAGCCATCGCTGAAAACAGTCAGATAAGCGTCGTAGGCATGATCAACAGCCACCACTATGTAGCCATGACTTGCCAGTTCTTCTGCCTGAATGGAATTCTGGGTCTTCATACCACCAAGACCATGCGAGAACAGAACCAGCGGCAGGGACACCAAGGCCGCATCCCTTGGTGCATCGCGAAATGCATTGCATCTGACATTTTGCATATGAGCAATTAACAATGCCGGCAAACCTACCTGATAGGCAACCATAGACAGGCGTTGTACTGGGTGATCCAAATAAGTCGCTGGCGACAAATTTTCTGTTGTGGCAGCTGGATACCAGACCTGGACCACCAGCCTTCGCTTTTCCCCGGCCTGCGGGGTAAACCACTCGTCCCTGTCAGAATCGATCCAATCCAACACGGTAAAACCGACCGCATACTGACCGGACGGTTCTGGCAGATCATCTAAGGGTAAAAGGCGTGAAACGATAAAGCTGATGATTGGACCAAGCAGGCTCGCGAGCCAGGAGATTATCGTTGTTAGCATGGTGTCACTATATCAATACTCTAACATTGTCTCATTTGCAGCTTTGCTCACCTGGCCGAACCAATTTGCCGCAGGCGTTAATTTAATCGTCGATAACGCATTCGCGTGCCATGCTGCACTGGCAACAAGATTTCCTGAGCATTGATCTCCTCTGGGAAAAAAGCACCTGATATATGCGCCTGGACCAACGAAGCGCCATGCAGATCGCTCTGCCTTAAATCCAAGCCACGCAGATCCGCTCCGCGAAAATAGGCATTAGTGAAATCAACCCCCTGCGCATCCATATTGCGCAGGTCAGCGCCTCTAAAATCGGCATTGCGAAGTTCGGGGATTTCTCCCCCTGCCTTTCGTTCATTGAATTCAGCTATCTTGCCGTCCTTCAATAAGACATACATACTGCTATCAGAGGCTGACGTTTTTATGTCACCCACCGTCGCCCTCCTTCACCTGGTTTACTGTGTTAAAAATACAACCGGCTACCCTGGATAACACATTAACAGATTTAGTTTTGAGCTGTGACTCTATTCCTTCTGCATAAGGCTGTCTATACTCTCCTCAAGGATTTTTTAAAGACCAAGGTAAGGTCTTTTTTTGGTTTGCCAGATGCATTCTTTAATACGTTAACCTGCTATATCATGTACCTGCGCACCAGTATGCTGATGTTAACCTGAAGCCATAGGAGCCGTTGTAATGACAATTGAGGTCAATGGTATTGCCCATATACAGCTGACAGTCGCTAACCCGAGGGACTGCCTACCTTTCTGGGAAAAGCTATGCCATTTTCTTGATATGCAAACGCTGGTCAAAGGTGATGATGTTATTTACTGCATCGGCGCCCGAACCGGAATTCTCATCAAGGGGGCACCGGAGCAAGCTAAACACCGGTCATTCAACCAGGATCAGCCCGGATTACATCACTTCTGCTTTCGCGCAAAATCCAAACAAGACGTAGATGGAATTCACCTGTTTGTTCGTGACCAGTTGCAGGCGAAAATGATTCATGGGCCTGAAGACGGCTCACACTTTGCCCCTGGCTACTATTCCATACTGTTTGAGGACCCCGATGGTATTAGAGTTGAAGTTAATTATGTACCCGGCAAAGGACATTTTGGCGACGCCGGCAGGCTCGCCCAAGGCGGCCTCGGTCCAGCTTCTCAATACGGCGAGGATGGCTTAACCAACTAGGCCCCTTCCTGCAACTATATAGGAGCCAGGCATGGGAGCCAAGTGATCCAAGGTGGGCTTTAACTACAACCCCGGCAATATCAAGAACGTTACGCCTAACCGAGGCGCCGATGCAATTCAGGCACAATATCTACAACATTGAATAACTCCATCATGGCCTGGTAACGAGGAAACGTTGCCTCTACGACTGTTCTTTCAGCCTCTCCTGGATCTGCCATGATATTGCCCACCATACTGGTAAAACCAAAAAGCAGGCAAGTCGTCAGTTCCATATCCTGTTTCAAGTCAGTCAGACCGTAATCGGTTACGCCACTGGCTAGCAAGGCTTTATGATAATGCTGTATCAGCTCATCACCCCGAGCAAGAATCTGTTCCGGTTCAAGCCCACTGGCAATAAAGTACATCACGTCATAAGCTGCCGGTCCCGATGAAACCAACTGCCAGTCATAGTATCGGGCCTTACCGCTAACAGGGTCAAAACACAGGTTTTCCATTCGAGCATCACCGTGAATCAACGTTACCGGGCGGGCTGTCGACAGATAATTAAACAACTGGGCTGCCGCTGCATTTCCAGGAGGGAACACTGGTTTTAGATGGTCTAAAATCAGATAACCAAAATCGCGCTCAAACAGAGGCCAGCCTGATTCAATACTCGCAGGGTAAATCTGCGACCACTGACTGAAATCATACAACCAAGGTTTATTCTTGATATCAGCCGACTGCCAATAGTGCGCGTGCATACGAGCCAGCGCAGCCATTGCCTCGATGGCATCTTCAAACGCCAGCCCATCTACCTGCTTTACAAACCTGCCGCCTTCAAGATCCTCTATCAATATCAGGTAGTCACCTGGAGTATCTGATTCTATGGAAAAGTAATGCTGAGGCGGGTCAGCGGGACAGCCATTGGCTGCATGCCGATAAAACAAAGCTTCCCGTTCGTAAGCCAGTAAATGCCGACCCGTTTCCAGGTTGGCCTGTCTTACCGTCGGAAATTTAGCTATCAACGATTTAGGCCAGGGACCGTTAGCTTCGGTATAACTGGGGATTACACGGCAAATATCGCCCAGAAAACCAACATCTGATCCTACTGCCTGGATCTCCACGCTGGCAAAATCTGCACCTGCGAAAACACCTTCGGTTAAATGTTCGGAAAACCACTCCCTGGTAAGATCTTCTGGTTGTTTAGGGACCATATCAACTCCGTTCAAGTGATAAGTAATCGCCACTGCATAGTTTTGTATCGAGTCACAAAAATCGGCCCTTTCCAATCTTTAGAGCGATTCATCTCTACAGCGACTCACCTTTGCTGCGACTTTAAATAATGAAGACAACCCGTTGAGAATAAGCAACCCACCATGGATAGGGAAGCTTTTTTAACCGCCTAGCAGCGCAATTAAAGGCGCCCAGCCCAGACTGGGATCAGCATCAACAATTTCAAGGATCAACTCCTGCCACGAATTGACAGTCCTGCTGCCTGATACACTCGGTCAATCAAAGCCATCTGCAAGATGCCGTCTCGGCCATCGGTGAGAACGGGTCCACCGTTGGCAACGGCATTAACAAAAGCATCTAGCTGATATGCGTAGCTGCTTCTCAGATCAAAAGAGACTGTACTCTTCTTACCAGCAACCTGAAGCGCCAGGCTATGACCAAACTGCGGAACCAAGGGGTTCTCAATTCGTAGCGAACCTGCATCACCGACCAGATTGATTCTTGCTTTGAATTCACCACCGGCACGCATATCACCCGTCGTTTTTGCCCGAATTCCCCCAGGGAACTGCATATCGGTTTCCATATAAATATCCACCTGCGCGGGCCCGGTTTCGGCTCTGGCCGATACTTCTAGTGGGGAGGACCCAATCAAATGTCTCACCCAACTCAGGGGATAACAGCCTATATCCATGGTAACGCCACCGCCGGTCTGATACATCATGCGAATATCATCGTCTGCCACGGGGCCTTTTACATGAAAATCTGCTTCAATCAGGGAGAGCTTACCCAGCACGCCTGACTGAACAATCTCGACCGCCCGTATGAACAGAGGATGATACCGATAATGAAAAGCATCCATTAATACCAGACCGGTGCTTCGCGCAGCCGCCTGCATTTCAATGGCCTGAGCTTCATTGAGTGCCAAGGATTTTTCACACAGGACATGCTTACCTGCGTGCAAAGCTTTGATAGTCCATTCATGATGTCCGGAAATAGGCAGGGGTACATATACTGCATTAATTGCAGGGTCTGCAATGACTTGCTGATAATGATCGTGAACCTCAGGAATACAGTGATCATCGGCAAATATTTGCGCTCGGGAAACATCTCTTGCCGCAATACATTGTATTTCCACCCGGGGATTTTCTTTCGCTGGCTCAATAACCGCCTGAGGCGCTATCCTGGCAGCGCCCAGAATACCAAATCTGATCATTTAAACTCCCCCTTTAAAGTACCGAACTGATGTGCAAACCCGGTGTGCTAAGGCCTTAGGGCTATCTATACGGATGCGCAACAAGGCCAGCAGGTTCGGTTAACCAGTTGGCTCCATGAATCGAGCGTTCATGTGCAGATAGGCTTTGGCATTAGGGTGCTCTGCCCAGATATCGCGCCATTCACTGGAGCCCATCGTTTTTCTGAAAACAGCTTCCCGATGCGCCTTATCTCGCCAGCGTATAATCCAGCAGACGTTTGCCTGACCATTGTCTGAGACCTGAGGATTTGAACCACTCACCTCTGCCTCCAGCCCCATGTCCATCCAGAAATCAATGATATCCAGGTTTTTCTTCAGCCAGGGTGCTGCCAGCTCCTCCGCCCAGACCTTGTATCGCGCCAGCCATTCCGCCTCAATTGTATAGTCTCTTATCTCAACAATACCGCTGCCCATGTTAGTACTCCATTACCCAGAACTTCCGTAAAAGGTAACCAACTTGCACCAGGAACACGAGTACTATTTACGAAATGACCCGACAGTGAAACGTGGGGGTCTATCCAAAAAGAATCCGAATAGCCATAATAGGTAACCAAGTGAAGTTCCCCCTCGGGTTATCTGGCTCAAAAACACCTCGGTGTATTGAGACTATTTCAGATCAGAACTTTAAATACCCAGCTATCTGCTAGTGACCAGGCAGTTAACTAACTCGGCGAAAAAGAGGACAACAGTGCAACAGGCTCAAGAATTCAAACTGCTTCAGTACGCTCTCATACTGCTTGGCTGCATCGCCTTTGCACTATTTCTACTCATTAATAAGGGCCTGTTACAGCTCGCGTTGCTGTCAGACAGCAGCCGCCTTTCCTGGGTGATTATCTTCCTTTATGGTGCCGCTACCCTCCATTGGTTCTGGTTATGTTATCGACTATCTCTTGAACAGCGTTATATTAATCTATGGTGGGGCCAGAGAGATGCACCAGGCGATGCGCGAATTTATATGCATCGTCTCCGCCAATCCATGGATAATCCAGCACAACCAGCCTGGGATCAGGAAGTCAGCCTTTTGGCCGATGAAATGACCAATCGGCATGCTTTGGGCCATTTTGCTGCCGATACGCTCATTAAATTGGGGTTAATCGGTACCGTTATCGGCTTTATACTGATGCTGCAACCCATCGGCGATATAAAGCAATTTGATCCATCCCTCATGCAACAATTATTAACCGCAATGAGCTCCGGTATGGCGGTTGCACTCTACACCACCCTGGCCGGGTTAACGACAAGCATACTACTCAAAATCCAGTACTACCTGGCCGACAGCGCATTAACCGAGATTATCAATACTGTAACGCAGATTCATCGCAAGGCATCGGAAAGTCATGCGCCATAGAGTCTTTTCTGATGGCCAAGGTCAGGATGCCTTCACCGACCTGCTATTTAATGCCCTGCTGGGCTTTGTCTTCATGTTTGCCATGGCTTTCATGATGATCAGTAATCCGGAAAAATCAGGAAATATTGATACCAAAGCAGAAATGCTCATCACCATACGATGGCCGGATAACCACCCTGATGATGTCGACGCCGTTATAGAAGATCCCAGGGGAGAACTGGTCTGGTACTACAATCGAGACTCAGGGCTGATGCATCTCGACAGGGACGACCGAGGCCTGTTTGCCGATCAGATCGAGATTGCCGGTGCCACAGTGCGCAATCCATTAAATCAGGAAACCGTCACTGTTCGAGGCATACAGGCGGGAGAATATGTCGTTAATTTACTTCATTTTAAAGCCAACTACAGCAAACCACTCGATGTCACTGTCAAGGTCGAAAAGCTTAACCCTTCTGTCTCGGTGATCTATTATGGCCAGCACCAGCTCAATGGCAGCGGCGATGAAAAAACAGCGATTCGATTCACGCTCGATGCCAACGGAAATCTGCTTAATACCAACCAGATTCCTAAGGAACTGCTCACCAGAGCCATCGGTAAACCAGCGTGAGTATCAGTGCCCTGTTGATCATGGGCTACATCACGATCGCGGTATTACTTCTGCTAACCCTGATCTGGGCGCCCTACGGAACTCGATTCAAAATCGTCTCAATTATCATTGTCAGTTGTTTCTATATCGCGACCTTCAAAGGTATCGAAACGCTTATGGGTTGGCCTACGACAGCAACGCCACCTGAGGTATTCAGAACAGTCTGGATCAACATTGAGGACCCGGACAAGCTTAACAGAACGCCTGGTGCTATATACTACTGGCTGAGAGATCTAGATGAAGCGGGTATTCCCAATACAGCACCCAGGGCCTACCGGGTAGAATGGAGTGTCCAATCTGCAGTGATAGCACAGGAAGCCCTCAGTCGGCTTGAAAAAGGAGAGCGATTAAACGGTAGACTAAGTCGGAATATCCTTAAACAAAGCAACACGGACACTCAAAAGCAGCAATCCCTGGGAAATAAGGCCTTGCCCGAACAGGAACTGGACAGGTCTTCGTTCGAGTTTACCGCAGTACCCGCGCCTACCCTGCCTTTAAAACCCGGCCCGGAAAGTCAACTGAGATATTAAACAAGCAGAATCTTCCGCTACTGCTACTGCGGCTCTCCTGAGCACCGTTTAACTAACCCTACTGCCAGGTTAACTGTGCCAATTCGGGTTTCTTGTTACCCAGAGAAACCTCCCTGTCCTGGTTTGCTCTGGCGCGAACAAACTGATGAATGTCATCAGCCTGAGATGGCGTTAGCACATCAGCAAACCCGGCCATCCCTTTAGAGCCATAGATGCCATCAATAACAATCTGGTTAAACACCTCGTGAGTTGCGTCATTCATCCGCCTCAAATCCGCAATTGCACCACCAGAGCGAACCACCAGACCATGGCAGAAGCCGCAATACTCATTGTAGTGCAATTCACCCCTGGCGATGGCCGAATCATTGACCTCAGCCATATCCTGAGCAGGAATGGTCCTGTCGCGATGATTAGGAACTGATAGTTCGACAGCACCACCCAGTTTAAACACCAGCAGCCTTCCCGAGTTGTTATAAGTCAGCGAGGCGTGTTCCGAGACAGGCGGCAGCGGTTCACCGCTGAACAGGTCACCACCGCCGGTACCGGTCAGAATAGACACATACTGCACCCCATCTGCCTCAAAGGTTATGGGCGGCGCCAGCATGGAAGTATAAGTATTGTACTGCCAAAGGATCTCACCGTTTTCTTTGTCATAAGCGGTAAACATACCCAATGCGTCACCATGAAAGACTAAGCCACCCGAGGTCCCTAATACACCACCATTCCAATAGTGCGGGATTTCAATGACCCATCGGTCTTCTCCTGTAAGCGGATCGAATGCTTTCAAATAACCCTTAGGCGTGGGCTGCTCGGCAAGGTTATCAATCAATATCTGGGTGATTCGACCAAATTCCAAACCCGTGTTCCAGCCACCTGGGTTCCGCTTGTAAATGCCGGTTTCCTTCCAAGTGTCCACCATCTCGTAAATAAGCGGGTTATCCTGAGCGGGCAGATAAACCAGCCCTGCATCCACATCTACAGACATGGCCTGCCAGTTATGGGCTCCTAAGGGCCCTGGCAATACCCACTTGGCATTCTCGGTGTAATCGAGCTCTGGATTTTCCACCGGACGACCGGTGACCAGATCAACTTCACTGGCCCAGGTTACAGTGGCAAAGGGATTTGCTCGCAACAACTCGCCGTCACTACGATCGAGCACGTAAAAGAAGCCATTTTTGGGCGCTTGCAGTAGGACTTTACGATCAACACCATCGACTTCCATATCTGCCAAAGCCATGTCCTGAACGGCGGTATAATCCCAGTTATCACCCGGTGTCGTCTGGTAATGCCATTTGTAGGCTCCCGTATCCGCATCCAGAGCAACAATAGAAGACAAGAACAGGTTGTCGCCACCGCCTGGCGAGCGAATCACCCGGGTCCAGGGTGAGCCGTTACCTACACCCAGATAGAGCTGGTTAAAATCCGGATCATATACAATGGAGTTCCAGACCGTGCCGCCACCACCGACCTTCCACCATTCACCGCCTTTCCAGGTCTTGGCGGCCATCTCCATCTGAGGGTTTTCAAACGGTAACGCGGGGTCACCAGGAACGGTAAAGAATCGCCATACCTGATCCCCATTTTCCGCATCATAGGCAGTAACATAGCCGCGAACCCCGTATTCAGCACCGCCATTGCCAATAAATACCTTGCCATTTGCAACCCTGGGTGCGCCGGTAATAGTGTAAAACCGATCCCGGTCGGTAATGGTATCAACTTCCCAGATTTTTTCGCCGGTTGCAGCATTCAAGGCGATCAAACGTCCATCCAGACTGGCCACATAAACTTTGCCTTTATAGACGGCAACACCTCGATTCACTACATCACAGCAAGCGCGACGACCCCATTCGCGTGGTACCTTGGGATCATAAAACCAGAGCTCTTCCCCGGTGAGTGCAGAAACGGCGTAAACTCGGCTCCAGGAGGTGGTAAAAAACATAAGATCGTCAACAACGATGGGTGTGGATTCCAGGGCTCGATTGGTCCCCATGTCCTTGTACCAGGCAACGCCCAGGTCAGCCACATTACTTTTATTAATCTGGGTCAGAGGTGAAAAACGCTGTTCTTCATAGGTTCGGCCATAAGCCAGCCAGTTACCCGGTTCAGATTCAGCGTTTTTGATACGCTCATCGTCAATCAAGCCAATCATTGCCGGCGACGGCTCGTTAATTTCCGGCTGTGCCTGCGGTGCTGTCATCGGCTCATCCTGAGCTGAGAAAAAATAAAGCGCGGCGACCAGAATTATGACACTCGATACCAATACAGTTTTATTCAACGTTTCATTCCCCTTTGCCTATGACTGAGCCAGCTAAAAGTTTAACTGCGTTTATAGCAGCTTAACGCCACAGGCGTCTGCTGACAAATTCCCTGTTCAACTGCCCAGTGATAATCCCTGCCTGCTGGGTGTCTGCTCGTTGCTAACAAAGTAGCGCCAGACTTGGCATCGACACCGACAGAAGCTTAGTACAAGCTGTGATATAACGCCGCCCTGATCCTCCCCTTACAATTGACGGCATGAACAGAGCATGCTTGACTCACCCTATAAGCATATCGCCAAGGCAATACTGATGCAGGAACAACCCCTATCAGGCGTGACCGTGCTCGATTTCGGTCAGGTTTACAACGGCCCCTATTGTGGATTTTTGCTGGCTCAGGCTGGCGCCAGGGTCATTAAAGTTGAATCGCTTATCGGTGAAACCCTGCGTAGTCGTGGCGCAAAATCCACCGCTAGCTATCCATTTGCTATCCTAAATGTCAATAAGGAAAGCATCACCCTGAACATTAAATCGGCTCAGGGGCAGGCCCTGCTGAAGCAACTGGTCACCAAGGTGGATGTGGTTCTGGAAAATTTTGCACCCGGCACCATGGCCAAATACGGTATTGGCGCAGACCAGCTCAGGGCCTGTAACCCACAGCTGATCTATGCATCCAGCACCGGATATGGCAATGCACCGGGTCCCTACCGCGATTATTTAGGTATGGACATTACCCTGCAGGCCATGACTGGCGTAATGAGCATAACTGGCGAGGAACATAGTACACCTTTGAAAACCGCCGCCGCCTTTGCCGATTTTATCGCCGGAACGCATCTATATGCCGGTATCGTAACGGCATTATTTGCCCGAGAGCATTCATTTGAAGGCGCCAGCGTTGATATATCCATGCAGGACTGTGTGTTCCCCACCCTGGCCACGGCCCTGGGATCTTTTTATCTTCATGGCGAACCCCCTAAAAGAGCGGGTAACCGTCATCCAGGCCGGTCGCTGGCGCCTTACAACGTCTATGTAGCGGCAGACGGTCACGTCGCCATTATTGCTATTCGAGAAGGCCACTGGCGCAAACTGTGCACTGCTATGGGTAGATCAGAACTGATCGATGACCACCGTTACAAGGACTTCACGGCACGCTGTGAAAACATGCAGGCACTGGATGCAGAGATCACCCGCTGGACCGCGACTCACACCCGCGCAGAAATACTCGCCCAGACCCAGGCCCATGGTGTGATCTGTGCACCTGTGCAGGATCTCCAAGATGTGGTCAATGACCCCCATCTGCAGGCTCGCGGAACATTGAAAAGTACCCGTCATGAGCATCTCGGTAGCATAGCGCAAATGCAGACAGCTATTCGATTTACGGATATAGACCCACCGGAGTTGACCGAACCACCGGGTCTGGGCGCTCATACGCGGCGGGTACTGGCTGAACTGGCCGGACTCTCAGATCAGGATATAGATGTGCTGTATCAAGCAGAGGCCATTTGAGTCTGTAACAATAAATCTATCTTATAATTTCTTTATATTTATATAGTTATGGGTATATTTTAATCTTATTTATATAAAATTATTTCTTATACCCGCTCGGATAATGGCAGTGGCCATGCCCTGCAGGCAGACTACTTGCCGGGTGGCGTTCCAGCAAGAGAAATCAGTGCCTGATATGCCCTGACATTAAACTCAGCACCGGTGATTCCAGTGTGTTCAAGAGGATCACGGGTTTCCACAGCAATTCCCAGTTTGTGAGCCAGATGCTGACCTGTCAGGCCGTGAATGCCCTGAGACCAGGCCATGGAAGGTAGGTCGAGAATAAAATAATGGAACAGATGGCGCCAGGTGCGCCCGCTTTTCCTGAACAACTGATCGACAAAACTGATATCAAACCAGGCATTATAGGCCACAAAAAGCACCTCTCTTGAGCCTACCACGCGCTTATGAAAGTCAAACCACTGTTCAATTGCCTGTGCCTCACTGACATACCCTCGTTTGCGCCAGAGACTGACCGAAAACCCGTTAACGTCAACAGCGCCTGGTTCTGCTCGCTCAGGATGGGCAGGCATAATCCTCATGAACAAACGATCGATTTCAATCCCGGCAAGGTCCGTTATGATCACGCCAACATCAATCATTTCATGGTATCCAGGGGTAAGACCGGTCGTTTCAACATCCACATGAGCAAGCAGCCACTGTTCCGGTTCGGCCTGGGGGTTAGAAAGGCTAAATGGCACCTTTGCCATGTCCCTGACAAAATCTGGCTCCGTATCCGCCGAAGCAACCCATGGCAATACTAAGCAGAGTATGCAGATCAAACGCATGACACCTCCTTTTGGGCTATTCTGTACCAGCTAACGCTCAATCGGCACTGGCCGATATAGCTCATGACTCTAGGGCAGTTCACTCAGGCCGAAGCTTTGCTCAGTCCGGCTCGCCCAGCGGCCAATGGTTTTGGTGTTAACGCCCTCACCAACACAGTACAGGGGCATGATGCGACCGGGTGACATTCATCACCCAGCGAATAGTTAAATCTCGCTCAATCTGCCATCAATGTCAGCCTGGCGCAAAGCAGTATCGCCAATCCGTTCGGGCACCTGCCAGTCAGCATCGTTAGCATAGGAACCGGCAATGATCCTGTCCATGGATTCAAACGAGGTTTCGTCCAGTTTCATACCGGGTGCATCAGCTACTCCCCCGCCTGCCCGAAATTCCAATAGTTCTACGCCCGCGGGACCTGCTGTGTATTTATAAGGCTGCCCATTGGGGACAAAGAACGTTGAACCCGCCCGCAGGGTCTGATTTCCCATCAGGATTTCACCTGCAACCACGTAATACAGGCAATCGCCAAATTTTGGATGACTATGTCTGAACAGCGGGAAGTTAGCACCGAACCAGACGTGGACAAGGCTCATGCCATCCGGTTTTTTCTGTACCAGCAACGGTGTTGTCGTTGTCCCTGGAATGAATGCTTTAACCATCTCTCCTATCTTGGTTCTTGCTTCAGCAGAACCATACTTTTTTGCCAGGGGTTCATGGGCAAAACCATCAGCTGATTTCTCAACCCGGATCCTGGTTCTCTGCACAGGAGGTACGATTTCAGGGTTTGCATTGATTTCAAATCCGCCCCGTCGTGACACAAATTTCTTCGAATCAACCAGGGCATCTTCATTCAGTTGTTCACTCATGGTGCTTCCTTAATGTGTGTTTTAGAATCAATGGATCGTGTCGACAGGCCTTTCACAGTATTTTTCTCTCGTAACCAAAGATAAAAACCTTTGTCTTTAAGAGCAGCCAAAACAAAAACTTTTGTCTCTAAGCAGCCAAAATAAAAGCTTTTGTCTCTAAGCCAGACAAAATAAAAACTTTTGTCTTTAAAAGCAGCCAAAATAAAAGCTTTTGTCTCTAAGCAGACAAATTAAAGCTTTTGTCTCTGCTGCGAGCCGA